>ENA-OZVF01000456-OZVF01000456.1-human-gut-metagenome-genome-assembly--contig:-NODE-456-length-12074-cov-6.262667_pt1 | contig 12074 bp, 7 predicted proteins | sample MGYA00243449_ERZ654053 | MGnify/ENA primary metagenome ERZ654053 (study PRJEB26926, sample SAMN06165127) | human gut metagenome | biome: ENVO:00009003; feature: ENVO:2100002; material: ENVO:00002003... | reverse complement strand
GCCGGTGTAGGTACGGGAGGCACAGTGAGTGGTGTGGGTGCAGCCTTGAAAGCCAATAACCCGAAGGTAAAGATTGTGGCTGTGGAGCCCGAAGATTCTCCCGTACTTTCCGGTGGGAAGCCCGGTCCCCATAAAATACAAGGTATCGGTGCTGGATTTGTGCCGAAGAACTATAACAGTGCCGTAATAGACGAAGTTCTGCAGGTATCCAATGATGACGCCATACGTACGGGCCGCGAACTGGCGAAGTATGAGGGATTGCTGGTCGGCATCTCTTCGGGAGCTGCCGTTGCTGCAGCTACCCGCTTGGCACGGTTGCCCGAGAATGAAGGAAAGACGATTGTAGCGCTGCTGCCCGATACGGGAGAACGGTATCTTTCGACGCTGTTGTATGCATTTGAGGAATATCCGTTGTAAAAGTAAATATTTCTGCCGGTTATCCGCTCCATCAATGTGGAGCAGGTGACCGGCAGATGGTATTTATAGTTCGCTTGGTCTTAACCCGAATGACCGGCAGCTTATTTTCTCTACTTTTACTTCCCATATCTTGACATTGCGTACGGCGGGTTCAGCATATTTGCATTCATTTTCCGTATATTGCTTCATCAGCATGTCGAGTACGCGTCGCTTCTCTTCCATGTCTTCCACGAAGTGTACTTTCCCACGACAGATAACACTGCGCGACTTCATGCTGTAGCTGCATGCCACTTGCCGGTGCATATAAACCAGCTCGTGTCCTTCGCAGAAGGTGATGCAAACTTGCGGGTGCTTTGTTACCATCTCCACTTTACTGCCTTCCGGGCCGGAATGCAAGTATATTACCCCGTCTTGATAGGCAAAGTTCATGGGAACCGTATATGGGTTTCCTTCAAGGTCTGTGATGCCCACTATGCAGTATGGGCATTTACGGATAATTTCCTCAATCTGTGTAGGGTCTGTAATAGTAATTGTCTTCATGTGCAAAGCCTCACCCCCGGCCCCTCTCCGAAAGAGAGGGGAGTGGGGATATTTAAATATTGTAGGGTTATTCTTTATTTCACTTCACTCAAGTTTCGCAAGTTTTCAATTCATTGCTCTCCTCTCCCCTCTCTATCGGAGAGGGGAGAGGGGGTGAGGTTACACCAGTGCAAAGTCCAACTGCTTCTTTTCCAAGTTAGCGCGTGCCACCTTAATGGTAATGGCATCTCCCAGACTATAAATTTTATTTTTGCGGCGTCCGCGCAGGCAGTAGTTCTTTTCGTCGAATTCGTAATAGTCATCGTCGAGGTCGCGGATAGGAATCATGCCTTCGCACTTGTTCTCATTCAGCTCCACGTAGAGTCCCCATTCCGTTACGCCGGAGATGACGCCGTCGAAGGTCTGTCCCAGGCGTTCGGTCATGAATTCTACTTGCTTGTACTTGATGGAGGCGCGTTCCGCGTTGGAGGCTATCTGCTCCATGCTGCTGCTGTGTTCGCAGAGGGCTTCGTATTTCTGTTCGGACACGGTGCGGCCTCCCTGGTCCAAGTACTTGGTGAGCAGACGGTGTACCATCATATCCGGATAGCGGCGGATGGGCGAGGTGAAATGGGTATAGTAATCGAAAGCCAAACCATAGTGCCCCACGTTATGCACGGAGTAGCGTGCCTTCTGCATGGCGCGGATGGAGACGGTTTCAATCAAGTTCTCCTCCTTCTTGCCCTGGATGTCGTCCAGCAGGTGGTTGATGGACTTGGAGATGTCGGTCTTTGTACCGCTGGTACGCAGCTTGTAGCCGAAACGGGCGATGAACTGTGCCAGGTTGTCCAGCTTCTCCGGGTCGGGGAGGTCGTGAATACGGTATGGCAACACTTTGGCTTTCTTGCCTTTGGGCACGCGGCCTATCTTTTCGGCTACGGTGCGGTTGGCAAGCAGCATGAACTCCTCTATCAGCTTGTTGGCATCTTTCGACTCCTTGAAGTAGACGCTGACGGGTTTGCCCTTCTCGTCAATTTCGAACTTCACTTCGTAGCGGTCGAAGTTGATGGCTCCTGCCTTAAAGCGGTTCTCACGCAGTATTTTGGCAAGCTTATCCAGTTGGAGCACCTCTTCCTGGAAGTCTCCTTTGCCGGTTTCTATAATCTCCTGGGCTTCTTCGTAGGTGAAGCGGCGGTCGCTCTTGATGACGGTATGTACCACGCGTGAGTTCTTCACTTCGCCTTTTTCCGTCATTTCAAAGATGACGGAGTAGGCAAGCTTCTCTTCGTCGGGGCGGAGTGAACAGATGAAATTACACAACCGTTCGGGGAGCATTGGGATGGTGCGGTCTACGAGGTAGACGGATGTGGCACGCTTCTCGGCTTCCTTGTCTATGATGCCGCCCTCTTTCACGTAGTGGGTCACGTCGGCAATGTGTACGCCTACTTCCCAAAGTCCCCCTTTCAGTTTGCGGATGGAGAGGGCGTCGTCGAAGTCCTTGGCATCCTTGGGGTCGATGGTGAAGGTGGTCACACCCCGGAAGTCCTCACGTCGGGCTATTTCCTCGGCGGAGATTTCGGCGGGTATCTTGTCGGCAGCTTTCTCTACGGCAGCGGGGTAGACATAGGGCAGGCCGAATTCCGCCAGGATGGCGTGCATCTCGGTGGTATTGTCTCCTGCGCGCCCCAGGATGTCGATTACCTGGCCGATGGGGTTCTTGGCTTTGTCGGGCCATTCCACCACCTTTACGATGGCTTTGTCGCCCGTCTTGCCGCCTTTCAACTTTTCTTTGGGGATGAAGATGTCGTTGGCAAGCGTACGGTTTTCCGTTACAAGGAAAGCGTATGACTTGGCAACTTCCAGGGTACCCACGAAGGTGTCGTTGGCACGTTCCAGTATCTCGATGACTTCTCCTTCGGCTTCGCGTCCGCGACGCTTGGCATAGAAGGCGATACGCACTTTATCATTGTTCATGGCGTGTGCCGAGTTGCGTTCGGCCACGAATATCGGTTCGCCTCCACCTTCCGGTATAAAGGAATTCTTGCCGTTGCTCTTGCGCTGGAAGGTTCCGGTCATTTCCACGCCGTGGTTGTTCAGCTTGTATTTGTGCTTGTCCACTTCTGTGATGTAGTCGTCCATCGACAGTTCGGACAAGATGTCCATGCACAGCATCTTCAGCGGATGTGTGGTGAGGTGGAGTTGTTCAAAGATGTATTTCAGGGATAATACTTCGTCTTGCTTTGTGTGGAAGAATTCCAGCAGTACTTTGACGAGCTCTTTCTTCTTCATGCGTTTGCCGGCTTTCTTTTCTTTCTTTTTGGCCATAATGTTATGATGTATTTTATGTATAAATAGAGATTCTGTGTCAATCTGTGTAATCTGTGGTGATTACCTCTTGCAAAGTAAACAAATAAATACGTTCCTTCGTTCACTCAGACTTCAAAATATTATCATTCTATTGAAAATAATGAAGGAACGACAGATTGTAATGGATTTATGTACTATATTTGCACACAAAGTGAAGATAGGCTGTACCTTAGACGAAAAGCAGATGGAAATGCAAACTCTGAACAAAAAAGCAGATGCCACACGGGAAAAAGACATTTACCGGGTGACGGTTGTGGGAAGTGTGGTAAACTTTCTCTTGCTTGTCTTCAAATTCTTTGCAGGTATTGTAGGTCACAGTGCCGCCATGCTGGCGGATGCGGTACATTCTTTGTCGGATTTCATTACAGATATTATTGTCATTGTTTTTGTGCGCATTTCGGCAAAGCCCGAAGATGAAGGACACGATTACGGTCATGGCAAGTACGAGACGCTGGCAACTGCCATTATCGGTATTTTTCTGTTGTTTGTGGGATTCGGCATTTTCTGGAACGGGGCTTCCTCCATTTACCGCTTCCTGCAAGGCGGCTCTCTGCAGGAACCCGGTATACTGGCACTGGTGGCTGCATTGGTATCCATCGTTTTCAAGGAAGTGCTTTATCAATATACCGTATTCAAGGGCAGGAAGTTGAATTCGCAGGCGGTTGTTGCCAATGCCTGGCATCACCGGAGTGACGCGTTTTCGTCCATAGGCACGGCAGCGGGTATAGGTGGCGCCATTCTTTTGGGTGACCATTGGCGGGTGCTGGACCCGGTGGCAGCGGTTATTGTCAGCTTCTTCATTATGAAGGTGGCTGTGCAGTTGTTGATACCGTGTGTGGACGAACTGTTGGAGAAATCATTGCCTGCCGAGGTGGAGGATGAGATACTGAAGACGATTCTCTCTTTTCCCGGTATCAGCTCGCCGCATCACCTTCGTACGCGCCGCATCGGCAGTTATTGTGCCATCGAGGTGCATGTGCGTATGGATGGCAGCATCTCGCTGGAGGAAGCCCACGAGACGGCAACGGCGGTGGAGAACAAGTTGAAAAGGCAGTTCGGCAAAGGAACACTGGTCAGCATCCATGTGGAGCCGGTGAAGAAGAGTAACGAGGCGACAGAGTAACACAAGGAGCGTCAAGGTGACGGACCGGATGAAAAGTAATTAGTAATTTGTAACTGAAGAAGTGGAATCGATTTTAATTACAGGAGCAAGCGGATTTATCGGAAGTTTCATCGTGGAGGAGGCGTTGAAGCGCAAGTTCGGTGTGTGGGCGGGTGTACGTTCGTCCAGCAGCCGCGAGTATCTGCGTGACCGCAAGATACATTTCCTCGAACTAGACTTTGCGCACCCCAATGAACTGAGGGCACAACTCTCGGGACATAAAGGGACCTACAATAAGTTTGATTATATTGTCCATTGTGCCGGTGTGACGAAGTGCGTGGACAAGAACGAATTCGATTTAGTGAATTACCTGCAGACCAAATACTTCATCGATACGCTGAGGGAGCTGAACATGATTCCCAAGCAGTTTATCTTCATCAGTACGCTGAGTGTGTTCGGCCCGGTACGCGAGAGGACCTACGACCCGATTATGGAGAGTGACCCCCCTTCACCCAATACCGCCTACGGACTCAGTAAACTGAAAACAGAACTTTATTTGCAGAGTATTCCGGGTTTCCCCTACGTCATCTACCGGCCGACGGGTGTATACGGGCCGCGTGAGAAGGATTATTATCTTATGGCAAAGTCCATCCGGCAGCATACGGACTTTTCTGTGGGCTTCCGCCGCCAGGACTTGACGTTTGTATATGTAAAGGACATCGTGCAGGCCGTCTTCCTCGGGATAGAGAAGCAGGTGTCCCGCCGCGCCTATTTCCTGGCTGACGGGAAGGTGTATAGCAGCCGTGCTTTTTCCGATTTGATAAGGAAAGAATTGGGCAATCCGTTTGTTATTCGCCTGAGATGTCCGTTAATTGTATTGAAAGTCGTATCTTTGCTCGCTGAATTTTGGGCGAAGCGGCAGAACAAGACCAGTACGCTCAATTCGGACAAGTATAGAATAATGAAACAACGCAACTGGCAGTGTGACATCACACCGGCCGTCGAGGAACTGGGCTTCAGTCCTGAGTACGACCTGGAACGGGGTGTAAAGGAAACCATTGCCTGGTATAAGGATAAGGGATGGCTTTAGATTTATTTAAAAGGGTAGAAACCCGTAAGGGGCTTTTTGCGGTAGAGAAGATTACGCTGATATACAATTTGCTGACTTCCATTCTCATTCTGTTTCTTTTTCAGGAAATGGATCATCCGGTGCAGATGCTTGCAGACCGTGTTGTCATTGCGGGTATGACGTTCCTGCTGATGTATCTTTACCGGCTGGCACCCTGCAAGTTCTCTGCCTTTGTGCGCATAGCCATCCAGATGTCACTGCTTTCCTATTGGTATCCCGACACCTTTGAGTTCAACCGGATATTCCCCAATCTCGACCACGTGTTCGCGTCGGTGGAGCAATGGATGTTTGGTGGACAGCCTGCTGTGTGGTTCTGTGAAAGGTTTCCGCAGATGTGGGTGAGCGAGCCGTTCAATATGGGATACTTCTTCTATTATCCGATGATTCTGCTGGTGGTGGTGTGGTATTTCCTTTATCGTTTCGACCTTTTCGAGAAGGTTTCGTTCGTCATCGTCACCGCTTTCTTCATCTATTACCTTATTTATATCTTCGTCCCCGTTGCCGGGCCGCAGTTCTACTTCCCCGCCATTGGAAGCGACCATGTGGCGCAAGGTATCTTCCCGTCCATCGGTGACTATTTCCATCACCATCAGGAACTTCTTCCCGGTCCGGGCTATGAGCACGGCTTCTTCTACAACCTGGTGGAGAGTTCCCAGCAGGTGGGTGAGCGCCCCACGGCTGCTTTTCCCAGTTCGCACGTCGGAATGTCTACGGTACTGATGATTATGGCATGGCGTGGCAGCAAGCGTCTGTTTGCCTGCTTGTTTCCTTTCTATCTGCTGTTGTGCGGGGCTACGGTCTATATCCAGGCACATTACCTGATAGACTCTATCGTGGGTTTCGTATCGGCTTTCGGCATTTATATCCTGGTCACGTGGATGTTCAAGCGATGGTTTGCGCAGCCGATGTTCCGGTAGTCGGGCACGGTGATGATCTTTCCACTGTCTGTGGGCAATACCAAATGTACGCGGATAAACTTCTGCCGGAAGTGAATGCTGGAAGTTTACGATGAGCTGTTTGAGTAGTTCTTTCTTTTTCATAAGGACATATTTATGGGATTCTTTCTTTCTTGGAAAGACGAATATAGGGATGGGGTGAATTCTAAGTCCTCTCCAAACAATATCTATAAAATCTTACCCAAGTTTACGAACATTAACGTATCCTTGGGTAAGTTTGTATATAGACATAACTACTCTTCAGAAGTGTATAGCTACTTCCTAAACCTAAGATACTTTCGAAGTTAAGGACCTTTTTATTATACGGCTAATGTTACAAATGGAGTCTGCCTTCGTATCACAGCAAAAGACCTTGCTATGATTTTGGCTCTTACAGCATTGATTACAGCTGCTTTATGTTTCCCCTCTGCTATTTTCCTTTTATAGTATGCTTTCATCTGCGGATCCCAAGAGATGGCAGTAATAGCTGCCCGGGTAAGGTATACTTTTACTTCTTTGTTAGCCAATGAAGAAGTCTGCGTTTTTCCCCGTATGTAAATACCTGAAGTATGTTCAAATGGGGCGACCCCACAATAGCAGGCAAATTTCCTCGGGTTGTCAAATCTTTGAAAATTGTCAGTAACACACAGTAATACAATGGCATTGATAATTCCTATTCCTTTTATACTTCTTAATAGCAAGTAGTTTGTGTAAAGCGATGTACTGGCGGCTATTAGTTGCTCCATATCCTCTTCCACCTCCAGGATTCTTTCTTTTATCGACTTGAGCTGCTCTTCCAAAAAAGAAATGGATTCTGTCACATCAGCCAACTTAGCCATCCGGGAGAATGTTTCCAATAACTTTATGCTTGATACTTTTTGCTTGACCAAATTGTCACGTATAATAATCCATCCCCGCAGTCTCACCAAGTCTTTGTCAGGCAATTTGTATAACTCCAGTTTTCGATAGTGTAATACCGCATAGTTCGCTATTCTTTTGGCGTCAATGCGGTCATTTTTGCCTTGTTGCAAGCCTATGGACTTCTTGATGGTCAACGGGCAAACCAAAGCCAGGGAAAATCCCATGGAGACACTGGAAACAGATAACTCTGTGACATAACTTCCCATGTTTTCAGCACAGAACAAGAGTTTGGATAAAGAGAGATGATAACCAGCTATCCAATCCAATAAAGATTGGATCCCAGTTGGAGTGTTATCAAAAGACTTGTGAGACAACTCTTTTTCGTCTGCGGACATTAATGATGCATCGAAAGTTTTTTTTCCTACATCAAGACCTACAAAATGAGAATAATTCATAACTTTGTATTTACAGTATTAAACATGAAGGAGAAACAGCTAATACATTTATTAGGTCGTGAGCCTACAATTCTAACTGGCTAGGTTCTCCTATTAAGAGAGTTGCAGTCTGATTCAGCCTATAGTCATTTAAGACTAGTGTCAAAGTTAGTTCACTGCAACTCTACTTTTCAAATATACACTTATATTTTGTTGTGATATTTAATACTGCAAATGTAAATGTGTCAAAATGCTGACACAACCTCATTTCATTTATTCTTATTCAACTTAATAAACTCACTGGGAGTAATTCCAAACTGCTTCATGAAACATGAGGTAAAATATGAAGTGGTAGAAAATCCTAAACTCTCAGCAACTTCATTGATCCGAAGATTACCTTTAGCCAACATTTCGGCAGCCTTCTTTAATCGGCATAAACGGATAAAGTCATTAGGTGCCAAAGAAGTGATAGCTTTCACTTTTCTATAAAGTGTAGATACACTCATATTCATATATTCAGCCAGACTTTCAACCGACAAACGGGAATCAGACAAATTATTCATCACATAATCATTCATCTTGCCAATAAATTTCTCATCTATACTGTTAGACGCGACACTTATGAGATGTGCATGAGGTGAGCGGACAAATGTAGAACGGATAAGCTCTCTGTTAGCTAAAAGATTTGAAACTTGAGCCAGTAAATGCTCTGTAGAGAACGGCTTCTCTATATAGGCATCAGCTTTCGATTCCAGTACATCAATATGGGCCTGTAAAGAAACTTTAGCTGTTAATACAATAATAGGAATATGACAATATTTTATATTTGTTTTGACAGACTTACACAATTCAATTCCATCCATTACCGGCATCATCAAATCACTAATAATCAGCGATACTACATGACTTTCCAATATTTCCAATGCTTGTTTTCCATTATCGGCAACCAACACATTATATTGTGGGGTTAATTCTTCACAAACAAACTGACGCAATTCCACTTCATCATCAACCACCAGTACATTATACATACTCTTATGCATATAGTCTTTATTTCCTTCTACAGAAGAGGTTTCCTTATAAAAAGGAGAATGTCCCGGCTCTGCAACATCATGCTGTTCCAAGGGTAAATCAAGCACAAAGGAATTCATCTCAGTAATGGAATTATCAAGATAAAAAGCGCCATTATGCATCTCGGCCAGTGATTTAGCTAAAGGCAACCCTAATCCGGAACCTTTTGCCGGTACTCTTGCATCTTCTCCGAAATACTGGAAAAAAGGTTTAAAGATGTCTGTTGTCACATCTTTTGGGATTCTTTCTCCATCATTATTCACCCTAATCCGAACAATAGAATTGTCTTCTTTCTGTATACTCACTAAAGATACCTCAACAATATGGTCACAGAATTTAATCGCATTGTTCAACATATTACTTAATATCTTTATCAAAGCCTCTTTATCAGCTATTATTTCACATCCCTCATCAGGCATGGAAAAATGAAAATCAATGCATCTGGTTTGAGCTATCGGAGTAAAACGGCTATAAGTCTCTTCAAGTAGTTGTTTGATATCCAGTTTTACAAAACTCATCAAGAAGGTAGAAGACTCTATCTTTCTGAAATCAAGTAACTGATTTACCAGATCGAGCAAACGCTGAGTATTCTTACTCATAACAGCTATATTTTCATTCTCAGCAAGTTTCTTTTCTCCCGACTTTATTATACGGTTCAGTGACCCCATTATCAATGTCAAAGGGGTTCTTATTTCATGAGTAATATTTGTAAAGAAACTAATCTTAGCCTGAAGAATTTCCTTATACTTCTCGTTCTGTAACATTTCTATCTGATGTCGTTCTTTCTCTTTGAGTTTTCTTCTATATCTGATGAAAAACCAAGTAAATGTAGTAAAGATAATAAGAACATACAAGAAATATGCAAACGGCATACTCCAGAATGGAGGTTTTACAATGATAGCCAATGAAGAAGCTTCGCCAGTCCATATTCCGCTTTCTCTTGAAGCTTGTACACGAAGGGTGTATTTCCCCGGTGGTAACTTTGTATAATACAATTTCTTAGGTCCTTGACTAACAATCCATTCATGATCTAACCCTTCAAGCTTATATCTATACCATACATCCTGAGAAATAGAATAAGTAGGTATAGCAAAATCAATACTAAAAGTAGACTGATCATAACGCAATGTTATTTTAACTGTAAAAATAATCGATTGTTTCAAAGGAGAATCCGGTTGATAGGTCTCTATCTCTTTATTAAATAACTGAAAACCTGTAAAGAATACTTTTAATGGTTCTGATACCTTTATAAAATTCTCAGGCGAGAAAGCTATCATTCCTTTCAATGAGCCAAAATAAATATTGCCTATTCGATCCTGATAGCCGGAATTATAATTAAATTGATCTATCGGCAATCCATTCGACGTTGTAAACCTGCTTAAAGCTTTCAGCTCAGGATCATAATGCAATAAGCCATTCGAAGTAGTTACCCATAACATTCCTGTGGCATCCTCTATAATCTGATAAATAATTTGTCCGGAATAGTCCAGTTTAGATAAAGTCTGAGTAAATGTCCCATCTGTCCTGTCATAAAGAAAAAGCCCGTTTCCTTCAGTACCAATCCATAAACGCTTCCGGGAATCTTCGAAGATAGTAGTGATATAGTTACTTATGAATGGCATTGTTTTAACTGTTATCTTCTCATGTATCCCATTATATTTAAATGTAAACAATCCTCTCCCCATTGTAACAACCCATAAAGTATGATCTAAATCCTCATAAATGGAATGTACAAGTCCCCAGTCCAGTTGCGGAACAATTTCAAATCTATTCTTTGACTCTACATAGCGGTATAACCCTCCCATTGTACCAACCAATATTTCATTAAAAGAAGTCTTCCTGAAACAAACGATCCCATTAACCAATAATCCGGAACCAGTATTCTCACTACAGAAATGATTGATTATATTTTGCGACTTCAAATCAAACAGGTAGATACCACTATCAAAAGTTCCAATCCATATCATATTCTTATCAACCAGCAAGCATTGTATATTTTTGGAAATGGGACATCCGTCCCATTTCAGATTAGTCAATGCCCTGAATACTTTTGTCTTGGTATCAAAATAGCATAACCCTCCATCTTCAGTTCCTACCCATAAATTTCCTTCCACATCCGGATGGATTTCACGAATAACATTTGCCTTTATACTTCCTTTTTCATCTTTCGGCAGATACTTATCAAACAATGTATTATTACTCGACAAGTAATTCACACCACCAAAAAAAGTCCCTACCCAAATACCTTCTTCACGATCTTTTAACAACATATGAACAGCATTATCAGAAAGCGAATAAGCATCATTATACGACTTCTGTAAATGATCAATAAATCCCAAATTCAATTGATAGATATGAATGCCTGACTCTGTACCAAACCAGAATTCATCTTTATTCCGTTGAATAGCCGTATGGATATAAATAGGATTATTCTGAGAATCATTGCTAAACAAGACTTTAACTTCACCATTGTTAGGGGAAAAACGCCTGGCCCCAATACGATCTGTAGTCACAACCAAGTCTCCATTACTACATTCCAGAATCCGATAAAGTAGAATATGTTTTGTTTTCTCTTCTTTTGTCAATATAGGATAAGACGAAAACTCCATGCGTTGAGGGTTAAACAAATAGATATTACCATCCAGACCTAATACCCACACACTACCGGACTGAGTCACTGTTATCCCTGTAGGCACAAAGAAATCAGATGCAGCAAAAAACTTATGATTTCCATTTTTTACATCCAAGCAATATGTGCCCTTGGAATTTATAACCCAAAGGTTTCCCTGCTTGTCAAAAACTAAATTATCTATTAAACCTTCAATTGTCAAGTCAGCACTGACAAACGGAGCAAAAGTATCCTTCTCCGGATTGTAAATACATAAACCATCTGAAGTTCCTAACCAGAGAGAACCATCCGGTGCTTCCGCCAGAGCAAGAACTGTATTGTTGGGAAGAGAATTGGGCTGTTCCGGATCGGCCACATAGTTCTTAAACTTTGTACCATCGAACCTATTCAGACCAACTTTCGTACCAAACCACAGGAAACCTCTACGATCTTGAACTGCACAGAAAACAGTTTGCTGAGAAAGCCCGTTCTCTTTGTCATATCGCTTAAAATAATAGTTTTCGGCAAAAAGGTTAGTTACTACCAAAGAGAGAAAAATTAGTAATAACGCTATTTCTTTTTTCTTTATGAGCATAACTATACAATATGATTCATTGAAAGTGATCTACAA
>ENA-OZVF01000446-OZVF01000446.1-human-gut-metagenome-genome-assembly--contig:-NODE-446-length-12194-cov-3.996870_pt1 | contig 12194 bp, 10 predicted proteins | sample MGYA00243449_ERZ654053 | MGnify/ENA primary metagenome ERZ654053 (study PRJEB26926, sample SAMN06165127) | human gut metagenome | biome: ENVO:00009003; feature: ENVO:2100002; material: ENVO:00002003... | reverse complement strand
GCGTCGGGGATCGAGGGCGTGAGGCGCGGGTTCAGCCCGTGGATGCCCTCGATGATGAGGATCGAGCGTTCGTCGAGCGTCAGCGGCGCGTTGTGCCACGTGCGGCGCCCCGTGATGAAGTCGTAGCGCGGGATGTCGACGCTCTCGCCCCGGATCAGGCGCGCCAGATGGTCGTTGAAAAGCTCCAGGTCGATGGCTTCGAGCGCCTCGTAGTCGTAGTTGCCGTCGGCGTCGCGCGGGGTCTTCTCGCGGTCGACGAAGTAGTCGTCGAGCGAGATCAGCACGGGGTTCAGTCCCAGCACGCCCAGCTGGATGCCCAGCCGTTTGGCCGAGGTGGTCTTGCCGCTCGACGAGGGGCCCGAGATCAGCACCATGCGTACGCCGCGCGAGATGTTGGCGTCGTAGATCGTGTCGGCGACCCATGCGAACTTGCGTTCGTGGAACGCTTCGGCCAGTTTGATCATGCCGCCCGCGTCGCCCGCGAGCACCTTGGAGTTGACGGCGCCCACGGTGGGCACGCCCATGATCCGCACCCAGGACTGGTATTCCTGGAAGATGCCGAACATCTTTTCCTGTTCGACGTTGGTGTTGAGCCGGTCGGGCGCCGTGCGCAGCGGCAGGGCGAGGTAGAACCCGTTGTAGTAGGGTTCGATGCCGAACAGGTCGACGAACCCTGTCGAGGGCGCCAGCGCGCCGTAGAAATAACCGTCGGTGTCGCCGAGCGTATAGAGGTCGCTGTAAAGCCGCGGGCGGGTGTCCAGCAGGGCGATCTTGTCGGTGAGGCCCTGGGCCGCATAGCGGGCGCGGACTTCGCTCGTGAGGATCTTCATGCGGCTGATCGGCAGGTCTTGCGCCACCAGGTCGCGCATGCGCCCTTCGAGTGCCTCGGCCAGCCCGGGCGTGAATTCGTCGATGCCCTCGATCTCGCAGTAAAAGCCGTTCTGCCCCATCGAATGACGGATGTGGAGCGTCTTGCCCGGAAAGAGGTCGCGGGCGGCTTTCTGCAGGATGAACCACGACGTGCGCTGGTAGACGCGGATGCCGGCGAAGGAGGTGATGTCCACGAAACGGACGGTCACCGGGGTATATATTTTGTAATACAGTTCCTTGATGCGGTTGTTGACCAGGGCGGCAAGGAACGGGTAGGGCCCCGGCGCGACTTTTTTCACGACCTCGGAAAGCGGGGTGCCCATCTGCACTTCGAGCCTGCCGCCGAGGTTTTCGCATATGATTTCGATGATATTCGTCATAGATTTTTGAGCTTGGAAACATGTAAAGATATGAATAATTTATAACTTTGACAAACTAAAACCTGTGTTATGAAAGGAATACTGAGGATGGGGCTGGTCGCCGTTGCGGCGCTCGCCGCGGCCTGCGCACCCCGCGAAAGGACGCTCGTATTGCTGTCGACGAACGACATGCATGCAAAGATACAGAATTTCCCGCGGCTGGCGTCGGCCGTCGAGGCGTGCCGCGATACGGCCCAACTGGTGGTGCTGATCGATGCCGGCGACCGCTGGACGGGGAATGCCTATGTGGACATGGCGTCGACGCCCGGTATGCCGATGATCGCCCTGATGAACGAACTGGGGTATGACGTGGCGACGCTGGGCAACCATGAATTCGACCACGGGCAGGCGTTCCTGGGGCGGATGATCGACAGCATGGACTTCGAGGTGGTCTGCGCCAACGTGGTGAGCGACACCTGCACGTTCCCCCGGCTGCCGCCCTATACGGTCATCGACCGGGACGGGATCCGGATCGGATTCGTCGGCGTGGTGACCAACTACGAGGGGCCGGGGCATCCGGCGGGCAATGAATCGAGTTTCGCGGGGCTGGAGTTTCCCGACCCGCAGGCGATGGCCCTCGAATATGCCGCGGAGCTGCGGCCGGAGTGCGACGTGCTGGTGCTCGTGTCGCATATGGGCGACGACCGCGATGCGGAACTGCTGGGCCGTGGCCCGTCGCAGTACGACGTGGTGATCGGCGGGCATACGCACGAGGAGGTCGATACGCTGATCGGCGGCACGCTGCTGACCCAGACGGGCAAAGACCTGCGGAACATCGGCGTGACGACCGTACGGATGAAGGGGAATAAGGTCGCAGGGGTCGATTACCGGATCGTCCCGCTCGCCGATTACGAGCCGGATATCCTCTACCAGAAGCAGGTCGAGGCTTACTATGCCGACCCGGAGCTGAACAGACCCGTCGGGCGGTTCGGCAATGCCGCCGACAAGTGGGGGCTTGCCAACTGGATGGCTGCGGCGGTAGCCGACGAGGCCGATGCCGACGTCGGTTTCTACCACATCGGCGGCGTGCGCCTCGATTCGATCCCCGCGGGCGGGGTGAGCGCGGCGAAGGTATACGGGCTGGAGCCGTTCGGGACGCTGGTCGCCGAGATGGAGATGACGCCCGCCCAGATGCGCCGCATGATCGTGTCGAAGTACAACGACCCGGTGAACGCCAAGGAGGCGCACCGCATCGACCTGATTTCGACCACGCCCTATGTGATCGTCACCGATGCGGCGGACAACGCCCTCGACGTGCAGTTCCCGAAGCTGCGCGAGGGGCGGAAGTACAAGGTCGCCGTGAGCGACTATATCTACCGGAATTACAAGGATATGGAATATACCGGCGGGGAAATCACCGACGAGAAGGTGGCCGACATCCTGCTCGAAGAGCTCAGGGACGACAGCCCGCTGAAGATCGACAACACCCCGCGGCAGCGGGTGGTGCGCAAATAGGCGCCGCGGACGACGCCCGGAGGCTTCCGCGGGACGCAAATAACCGCCTGATTTTTTGCAGATTCGCAAAAAACCGTTACCTTTGTAGCCCTCACGTATGCGCATAAGGCGCGTAGGCGGGGGCTACGAGTTTAATTATTAATCATTTAACGAGCGATTGTATCGCAAAAAGAATTTCCATCATGGAAGAAACGAAAAATGTAGTCACGAACGAGAATTTCGACTGGAACGCGTATGAAAACGACCTGGGAGTCTATGACCATCCCAAGGAGGAGATCGCAGAGGCTTACGACAAGACGCTTTCGAACGTCAACGTCGGCGAGGTCGTGGAAGGTACCGTTACGGGCATTACCAAGCGCGAGGTTCTCGTGAACATCGGCTACAAGAGCGAGGGCGTCATTCCCGTTTCCGAGTTCCGTTACAACCCCGACCTGAAGGTCGGCGACAAGATCGAGGTCTATGTCGAGTCGGCCGAGGACAAGGGCGGACAGCTGGTTCTTTCGCACAAGAAGGCACGTCAGCTCAAATCGTGGGATCGTGTGAACGAGGCCCTCGAAAAGGACGAAATCATCAAGGGTTACATCAAGTGCCGCACCAAGGGCGGTATGATCGTCGACGTATTCGGCATCGAGGCGTTCCTGCCCGGTTCGCAGATCGACGTGAAGCCCATCCGCGACTACGATGTATACGTGGACAAGACCATGGAGTTCAAGGTGGTGAAAATCAATCAGGAGTTCCGCAACGTGGTCGTTTCGCACAAGGCGCTCATCGAGGCCGAACTCGAAGCGCAGAAGCAGGTTATCATGTCGAAACTCGAGAAGGGCCAGATCCTCGAGGGTACCGTCAAGAACATCACCTCGTACGGCGTATTCGTCGACCTGGGCGGTGTGGACGGCCTGATCCATATCACCGACCTCTCGTGGGGCCGCGTGAACCACCCCGAAGAGATCGTGGCGCTCGACCAGAAGATCCAGGTCGTTATCCTCGATTTCGACGACGCCAAGAAGCGTATCGCACTGGGCCTGAAGCAGCTCACCCCGCATCCGTGGGAGGCGCTCGACCAGAACCTCAAGGTCGGCGACAAGGTCAAGGGCCGCGTGGTCGTGATGGCCGACTACGGCGCATTTGTGGAGATCGCCCCCGGTGTTGAGGGACTGATCCACGTGTCGGAGATGTCGTGGAGCCAGCACCTGCGCTCGGCGCAGGAGTTCATGAAGGTCGGCGACGAAGTCGAGGCCGTCATCCTGACGCTCGACCGTGAAGAGCGCAAGATGTCGCTGGGCATCAAGCAGCTTACGCCCGATCCCTGGGAAAATATCGAAACCAAGTATCCCGTCGGCACGAAGTGCACGGCCAAGGTGCGCAACTTTACCAACTTCGGTATCTTCGTCGAGATCGAGGAGGGTATCGACGGCCTGATCCACATTTCCGACCTGAGCTGGACGAAGAAGGTGAAGCACCCCGGCGAATTCACGTCGGTGGGCGCTGACATCGACGTCGTGGTGCTCGAGATCGACAAGGAGAACCGCCGTCTGTCGCTGGGCCACAAGCAGCTTGAGGAGAACCCCTGGAACGAGTTCGAGAACCAGTTCTCGGTAGACAGCATCCACGAGGGTACGATCACCGAGATGACCGACAAGGGCGCAGTCGTCGCACTGGGCGAGAACGTGGAGGGCTTCTGCCCCGCACGCCAGCTCACCAAAGAGGATGGCACGACGCCGAAGGTGGGCGACAAGCTCGACTTCAAGGTGCTCGAGTTCTCGAAGGCTACCAAGCGCATCACCCTTTCGCACCTGCGTACGTACGAAGAGGCCAAGCGTGCCGAAGTGGCAGCCGAGAAGGCTGAGAAGCGTGCCGCCGCCGATGCTACGAAGTCGACCGTGAAGAAGATCAACGCTTCGGTCGAGAAGACGACGCTGGGCGACATCGCAGGTCTGGCCGCGCTGAAGAGCGCCATGGAGGCTGCCGAGGCGAAGAACGCCAAGAAGGCTGCCAAGGAAGAGAAGGCCGAGGAGTAATCCCCGCACGGAGGGACGGTGCAGCCGTCCGCCGATATATCGAAAGAACCGCAGGCATTGCGCCTGCGGTTCTTTTTTTGTGGGCGCGTTTGTGGGCGCGGAGGAAGGAGGGGCAGTTGGTCGCGGTTGGGAAAAGGATTGCGGGGCGGGGTGCGGGTAGACCTGGGGCGAAGGATAGGCCGGGAGCGGTGAAGGACTGCGGCGGAAAATGTGGGAGAGGAGGAGCGGCGGTAGGCAGGGAAAGGAGATGGGTGGGGCCGGGGCAAGGTAAGGAGATTGGGAAAAGGCTGGGCTGAAATCGGAGGCAGGACGGGTGCAGGACGGGGAAAAGCGGGACGGAATCGGAGATGGGTCGGGAACGGGATAGGGAACGGCGGGACGGGAAACGGCGGCATGACGGAGAAGAACAGGGTAAGGGGGACAGTATTGGAGTGACGGGAATGAGACGGTGAGAGGCGGGACGGAATCGGTGGCAGGACGGGAGCGGTAAACAATATGGGAGCAGGTGCGGCGGGTTGAGGCGGAGGGCTGGGTTTTTCGCCTCACCCCGGGTAAGTTTACCGCCGATTTCTTGGATGCGGGGCAATAACTCCGTATATTTCACGTCTTTTAATAAATCAATACCCGCGCCTGATGAAAAAGCTGATTTTATCCCTGTTGTCGTTGTTTGCCGTTTTCGCGGGTGTTCCGCATAGCCTGGGGAACCCTGCTCCCGAGGAGGTTCGGGCGTCGCAGCCCGGCCGGGAGAGGCGGCACGGGGGTTACTCGAAGGACAACTGGACGGTGTATTACCAGGGCCGGAAGGTGAAGGGTGCTTCGGCATCGTCGTTCACGGATCTCGGCGGCGGGTACGGTAAGGACAACTGGACGGTGTTTTACCGCGGCCGGAAGGTCGAAGGGGCATCGGCTTCGTCGTTCGAGAGCCTCGGGAACGGGATAGGGAAAGACATCTGGCATACCTACCACTACGGGGAGCGGGATGACGGGAGCGCGTTGTCGGGCGAAAGGCTGGGCGGCGGTTACTCGAAGGACAGCTGGACGGTGTATTACCGTGGCCGGAAGGTGGACGGGGCGTCGGCGATGACCTTCGAGAGCCTCGGAGACGGATATGGAAAGGATGCCTGGAAGGTATTTTACATGGGCGGGGAGGTGAAGGGCGCCTCGGCACAAACGTTCGAAGAACTCGGGGAAGGATACGGGAAAGACGCATGGAAAGTCTATTACCGGGGGAAAGAGCTGCCGGGGGCATCGCCCGGTTCGTTCGAAGTGCCGCGCGACAGCTGGTGAGAAATGGCCGCCACCGGTATAATGACATTGCCCTTCCGAACGGAAAGGCACTGTTTTTGTTTTCCGCAGGGTAAACCCCGAGACGGAATGAGCAGATTCAAACCCCACATCGCCCTGCTGATATGCAATATCGTATGGGCCATGGACTACCCGTTTTACAACATCGTATTGCCGCACTATGTCCACCCGATGGCCATGGTGGCGGGATCGCTGGTCGTCACGGCGCTTTTTTCGCTCGTGCCGCTGCTGTGGCAGAAGGCCGAACGGGTCGCGCGCGCCGACATCCGCAAGCTGATCGGCGCCGCGCTGCTGATCGGAGTGCTGCGCAAGGTATTCATCATGTACGGACTTTCGATGACTTCGCCCATCGACGGATCGATCATCGACACCATCGTCCCGCTGCTGGTGCTGCTGCTCTCCGTATTGCTGGGCATGGATCGCTTCACGAAGCTCAAGGTCTCGGGGCTGGTACTCGGCATGGCCGGTGCCGTGGCCGTGGTGCTGACGGGCGCGTCGTCGTCGCACCAGCATTCGCATGTCTGGGGCAACGTGATGATCATGCTGTGCGCCTGCGCCACGTCGCTGTACATGGTGTGGTTCAAAGCCCTGGTTGCCAGGTACCGCATCACCACCGTGCTGCGCTGGGTATACTGCGTGGCGGCCGTCGTTGCGCTGCCCTTCGGGCTGAAGGAGATCATCCACACCGACTATGCCGCCATAGCCGGCCATGCGCTTTTCCCGACGCTCTTCGTGCTGACGGTGCCGACCTATCTGCCGAACCTGATGCTGAACTATGCGCTCAAGAGCGTGCCGGCCACGGTGTCGAGCATCTACACCTACCTGCAGCCCGTGCTGGCGATCGCCATTTCGGTCGGGATGGGGCTGGACAAGCTGCATGCCGATACGGTGGTCTTCGCGCTGGTGATCTTCGTCGGCGTGGCACTCGTGCTGCGTTCCTACTCCGTGCCGCCGCGCCATCCCGTGCCGCCGGCCGCGCCGCCGCACTGACCCGGGGTGGGGAATCCGGCGGCATCGAACAGTCCGGAATGCGGGTTGGCAGGACACACGGCGTGCCCGTCCCCGAATTCGGTGGATACGAATATCGGGATGGAGTATTGCCTGAATGCAAAAAGGAGAGCCTTTGGCTCTCCTTTTTTAGGGTGCGGGTAGTTGCAGGGCGGAACCCTTGCAACCTCCTGCGGATTATTCTGCGGCGGTAACCGAGAATTTGATGACTGCCTTGACCTCCTTGTGGAGTTTGGCGGTTGCTTCGTATTCGCCGACGGTCTTGATGCCCTCTACGGCGATCAGCTTGCGGTCGAGTTCGATGCCTTTGGCAGCCAGGGCCTCGGCCAGGTCGGTGGCGGTAACCGTACCGAAGAGCTTGCCCTCCTCGGCCTTCACGGCCAGCGTGAGCGGCAGGTTGGCGATGGTCTCGGCGAGTGCCTGTGCGTCGGCAAGGATCTTGGCGTCCTTGTGGGCGCGCTGGCGGAGGTTCTCGGCGAGCACCTTCTTGGCGGATGCGGTGGCAGCCTTTGCGTAACCCTGGGGAATCAGGTAGTTGTTCGCATAACCGGGCTTTACGGTCACGATGTCGTTGGCGTAGCCCAGGTTTTCCATATCTTTGATCAGAATAACTTCCATTGTCTCTTCCTCCTTTAATTATTTCATGCAATCGGTTACGAAGGGCAGGATGGCGAGGTGACGCGCACGCTTCACGGCCTGGGCCACCTTCTTCTGGAACTTCTGCGAAGTACCCGTCAGGCGGCGGGGAAGGATCTTACCCTGCTCGTTGAGGAATTTCTTGAGGAACTCCCCGTCCTTGTAATCCACGTATTTGATGCCGAGCTTCTTGAAACGGCAGTATTTCTTTTTCTTGACGTCGACCGATACCGGGTTGAGGTAGCGGATTTCAGACTGTGCTTTGTTCTCCTGTGCCATGGTTTACTCCTCCTGTTTGTTAGAAAGTTTTGCACGACGCTTCTCCGAGTATTCCACGGCGAACTTGTCCTGCTTGAAAGTAAGGAAACGGATGATGCGCTCGTCGCGGCGGTACTGCGTTTCGAGCGTGCCTATGAGCGAGCCTTCGCCCGTGAACTCGACCAGGAAGTAAAAACCGGTGGTCTTCTTCTGAATAGGGTAGGCGAGCTTGCGAAGGCCCCACGACTCCTTGTTCACAATCTGACCGCCGTTCTCGGTGATGACACCCTGGAATTTGTCAGCGACCTCCTGCACCTGTGCATCGGACAGAACCGGCGTGACAATGAAAACGGTTTCGTAATTGTTCATAATACGTATTAAAATTAGTTAATTGTCCCTCAATGGGGTTGCAAATATACGGATTATTTGTAAAATAGCAAAGCCGCGCACCTTTTTTTCGGTTTTATCGCCGTATCTTTGAGCCGATTCCGCCGCCGGGGTCAGTCCCGGGTGTACGGACAGCGGCCGCAAAGACGGTGAAAGTGCCGGGGCGTGTTTGCCTCCGGAGCCGGAAACGGGCGGTGCCGGCCCTCGCCCTGCTGCGGAAAAGGGGATGGAAATGGAGCCCGGAACAGGATTTGCCCCGGGTTTCGGCGGTCGGCCGGCGGCGGCCTATTGCAACTGGTCGATCACGTCGGTGATGCGCGAGAAGACCTCCTCCATTGAACCGGTACCGTTGACCGAGGCATATTTGCCCTGGGCGGCGTAGTAGTCCGAGACGACGGCGGTCTGCTGGCGGTAGACGTCGAGGCGGCCGCGGATCACCTCTTCGGAGGCGTCGTCGGCACGTCCGGAGTCTTTGCCGCGGAGCAGGATGCGCTGGACGAGTTCTTCCTCGGGGACGTGGATGTCGACCATGATGTCGACCTTCAGCCCGTGCCCGGCGAGGAGCTTGTCGAACTCCTCGGCCTGCACCGTGGTACGGGGGAAGCCGTCGAAGATGCAGCCCTTGGCATGTTTGTGCTGGGCGACATAGTTGGCGACCATGCCGATGACGATTTCGTCGGGGGCCAGTTTGCCAGCCTCGATGTAAGATTCCATGCTGCGTCCGAGTTCCGTGCCGCGGCGGATCTCGTCGCGGATAACCTCGCCCGTCGAGACATGCTCGATGCCGTAGTGTGCTTTGAGCCGTTGTGCCTGCGTGCCTTTGCCGCAGCCCGGCGCACCGAATAAGACGATGTTTATCATATGTAGAAGCCGAATTTGGGATTTACCGGACAAAAATACGCTAAATTTTTGGGAAAGAGTAAAGAATCCGTAATTTTGTAAAAAAATTTATAATATGGAAAAGAAACGACGCACCGAAATCGCCGAGCTGGGTGAATTCGGCCTGATAGACCTGTTGACCAAAGGGTTCGACCCGGCGGACGCTTCGACGCTCCGCGCTGCGGGCGACGATGCGGCGGTCGTCATGCCGCCGTCGGGCGAGGCGGTGCTCTGTTCGACGGACGCACTGCTGGAGGGCATAGACTTCGACCTGACCTATTTCCCCCTCAGGCACCTGGGATACAAGGCCGTGACGGTGGCCGCGAGCGATATACTGGCGATGAACGCGCTGCCTTCGCAGCTGATGGTGTCGCTCGGCGTGTCGTCCAAAATGTCGGTGGAGGCGTTGCAGGATCTGTACGAGGGGATTGCCTTCGCGTGCAGGGAGCAGGGGATAGACCTCGTGGGGGGCGATACGAAGGCTTCGATGACCGGACTGGTGCTGGGCCTCACGGCGCTGGGACATGCCCCGAAGGAGAAGGTCGTGTCGCGCGGCGGCGCACAGCAGAACGACCTGATCTGTATTTCGGGCAACCTCGGTGCGGCGTATATGGGGCTGCGGCTGCTGGAGCGCGAGAAGCGGGTGCTCGCAGACGTGAAAGACCCGGAACCGAAGTTCGCAGGGTACGAATACCTGCTGGAGAAGTATCTCAAGCCGCGCCTGCGCAAGGACATTGTGGAGGCATTGGCCGAGGAGGGCATCGTACCGACGTCGATGATCGACCTTTCGGACGGGCTTTCCAGCGACCTGATGCAGATTTGCAAGGCGTCGAAATGCGGGGCCCGCATATACCTCGACCGGATTCCTATCGCAAGGCAGACCTATGCCTTGGCGGAGGAACTGAATGCCGACCCGGTCGTGGCGGCGCTCAACGGCGGTGAAGATCACGAATTGTTGTTCACGGTGCCGCTGGCCTTGCAGGAGCAGGTGATGCGCATGGGGTGCGTCGATGTCATCGGCCACATAACGCCCGAGTCGACGGGGGTATACCTGGTGACGCCCGACGGTGCGGATATCCGCCTCAAGGCGCAGGGCTTTCCCGAAAAGGAGTGATTCCGGGGACGGATCCGGGTTTTCCGGGAAGGAGTGAGGCCGTCGGAGGATCAGGGGATCCCCGGGAAGGGTAGTGCCGCGCGGGGATGCCCGGCGGGAAAAACGGAAGCCGTCCGCAGCGATGCGGGCGGCTTTGTCGTACAAGGCGTATTCGGGAACCAGGTGCGGCGTGCGTAGCGTGTGCCTTGTGTCTTGAGCCTTGTGCGGGAATGCCGGGAGGATTGTCTGTATGCCGTGCCGTGCGGGCCGGCGTGGGAGCTGTTCCCGGGGACGGGCGCCGTGTGACGGGAGCGGAGTGTGCCGTGTATGCCGGAACGTATGTGTGCGCTGTGCCCGGGCTGGCGGGACGGTGGCAGATACCGTTGCTTTGCGCAGGAGAATAAAAAAAGCTGCCACAGGGGCAGCTTCTGGCTTTGCATCCGGCCGGATTAAAGTGCGTTTACGTGCAACTGGAGGGCGCTCTTCAGGTTTGCGGCCTTGTTCTTGTGCACGATATTGTGCTTGGCGAGCTTGTCCAGCATGGTGGTTACCTTGGGGAGCAGGGCTTCGGCGGCACTCTTCTCCGAGGTGTTGCGCAGTGCTTTCACGGCATTACGTGCTGTCTTGTGGTACAGACGGTTGTGGGCACGCTTGGCCGCGGTCTGGCGAATGCGTTTTTTCGATGACTTATGGTTTGCCATAATTCTGTGTTTTTTATTTTTTACTTTTTCAGTTGCTAAATCGGTTCCAGCCGTGGCTGTGTGCGGATAGGCCTGAAGCCCGCTCCTTGAAAAGTATTCACCCGTAGAGGCCTGCCGTTTTTGCTGTCCCGGTTGCCGGTCGGGAGCCCCCCCCCGGTTCCGTGCCGCTCCGCAGCCCTCCTCGTTCGTAGCCCATAGGAGAGTCGAACTCCTCTTTCAAGAATGAAAATCTTGCGTCCTAACCGATAGACGAATGGGCCAATACCACTATCGCATACCCCCGAAAGGGTGACTTTAGCGGTGCAAAGGTAAATAAAAAAGTGAGTTTAACAAAAAATTGGCGGAAAAATATTGGATATTCTATTTTTTTGTGAGCCGAATGGTCAGCGTCGCAGGGTCGAACGAGATGCCCGCGCCGGCGAAAAGCCGTTCGATATGGCCGCTCGCCGCCATGTCGGCCGCCGACATGCAGTGCAGTGCGGGGGTGTCGATGAGCGCTGTAGCGTCGCAGAGCCCGAGCGCCACGTCGAGGTCGTGCGTCGAGAAGAAGATGCATTTGCCCTCTTCGTGTGCCAGGCGGCGCAGCAGCGACGCCAGTTCGTAGCGGTTGGGAAGGTCGAGGAAGGCCGTGGGCTCGTCGAGCAGGATCACGGGGGTGTTCTGCGCCAGAGCGCGTGCGATCAGGATGCGCTGGCATTCGCCGTCGGACATGCGATCCATGGTCTTGCGGGCGAACGACGACATGCCCACCAGCGAGAGCGAGCGTGACACGATGTCGCGGTCGGCCTGCTGCATGTGCCCGATCCAGTTGGTGTAGGGCGCGCGGCCCAGGGCGACGACATCCTCGCAGGCCAGGTTGGCGATGCGTATCTTGTCGGTGGTGACGAAGCTGACGGTGGAGGCGCGTTGCAGCGCGGTGAGCGCGGCGAGGGGCTTGCCGCAGAGCCGGATCTCGCCGGTGGCCGTGCCCAGCCCGGCGATCGCCCGCAGCAGGGTGCTTTTGCCCGTCCCGTTGCGGCCTATGAGCGCCGTGATCGACCCTTGCGGGAGCACGGCGTTGGCGTCGCGCAGCAGGACGCGGCGGCCGTAGGCGAGGGTGAGGCCGTGCAGCGAGATGCCCGGTGCCCCGGGTGCGGGGCCGGCGTGCGGTCGGGGGGTATGGAGG
>ENA-OZVF01000402-OZVF01000402.1-human-gut-metagenome-genome-assembly--contig:-NODE-402-length-13045-cov-5.488068_pt1 | contig 13045 bp, 10 predicted proteins | sample MGYA00243449_ERZ654053 | MGnify/ENA primary metagenome ERZ654053 (study PRJEB26926, sample SAMN06165127) | human gut metagenome | biome: ENVO:00009003; feature: ENVO:2100002; material: ENVO:00002003... | reverse complement strand
CAGCGTCAGATGTGTATAAGAGACAGGCATACGGCGTATCAACGAGCGGGCTATCGGCTCGCTCATGGCTGTCACCGCTTCATAACCGGCCCGGGAAAGCCAGTCTTTCTGTATTTGCGACAACCCCACGTTGTCTTCAACTATCAGTATCTTCCGTTTCATTTGTCAGTCTTTTTATCTCGGCTTCCGCCGCCTTGATGAGCATGGCGGTGCTGGCTATTATCTGCCGGGTATATTCATTTAACTCTTTGTCGCTTGTTTCACTGTCTTTCAATAAAGTCCGGTATGCCAACAGAGGTTCCGCCATCCGTAGGAACTCCCACATCGGTTGCATACGGTGGGTGATTTCACGCAACTTCTGCCTGTCGCCGTTTTTTATGGCTGCATCAAGTTCTTCACGGTCTTTCTCTGATTGGGATATAAGGGAAAGCAATGCCTTGTGCTTGTCACTGACCTCGGAAAGGATCAAACTGAAATCAACCTCCGGTTTTTCCTCCCGCCTGTTTGTCTTTATCCTCGAAAGCAGGCCGAGAAGTTCCGATGAAGAAAACGGCTTATAGATGTAGTCCGTAAATCCGGCATGGAGAAAAGCCTCCTTGTCCCTGTCACCACGTGCGGTCATGGCTACAATAGGGATGGTGCGGGAGTTTCCGATGTTCGAGTTGCGCAACAAGGTCAGCAAGTCAAAGCCGTTGGTCCCTGGCATTTGAATATCAGAGATCAACAGGTCATAATCCTTGCCCCGCATCGCCTTGACCACATCTTTGGAGCTTACGCTGGTCGTACAATTCATCCCGTTACGCTCCAGCATCTCTTTTATCACATTCAACAGCATCGTATCGTCATCAATGACAAGTACATTCCGAGGCAAATGTGCCGGATGTGGGATTATCAGGCTTTCGCTCTCTACCGTTTCATCCGTGGTTTTCAATGGAAGTGTAATGCGGAACGTGCTACCCCGGTCAATGCCGCTCGTCACGTCTATTGTCCCGCCAAGCAGGTTGACAAGACCTTTTGTTATCGGCAGGCCTAATCCGAAACCCTCCGCGTTTCTGACGGAGTCCAACCGCTCAAACGGGCGGAAGATACGTGAAAGCGCATCTTCACTCATGCCTATGCCGGTATCCTTGACTTCCAATACTAATTCACCTTCGTTATAACGGGCATTCAAGCTAATTGTACCGGTTTCTGTAAATTTGACGGCATTGCTGAGCAGGTTGTCCAAAATCTGTTCGATACGGTCGTAAAGCATGGTGTCGGAGGCGGTGCCCAGCACGGTTTGAGTCATGGTTTCATAGTACCATGTGCCGATGAAGTTCGGAATGCCAGGTTCTGTGGGATTTGTTTTGCTTGTTCCCTTGCACGATATAAATGCTATTGCTGCCATCAAGGCGATACTGATGATATAAAGTATTTGCTTCATAATGAAAATGATGATTTATTGTTTTACTTATTTATGTTTTTGCTATCCGGAATCCTACTCAGATGTCGGCAGGAGCTATTGTTGTGTATTCTATGAGATCTTCAGCCTGTTAGCTGGTCGAAGCGGCAGGCGTGGTATCGTTCTCTGTTTTTACTATCATTGACTGAAATATTAACATAGACGTTGTAGATGTAGTTGTGCCGCCTATCGGTCTGACGGTGGGCGACGAGGATATGCGACAATACTTTGTCCAGCCGGTTGATATAGGAATCAAGGCGCATGTTACCGCTGTAAATGCAGGCGTAACGTAGATTGTTTCATTTTGATTATTTTTTGAAGTTTATAAATTCTGACATATCAGCCGAATAAAGGTTACCGTAGTTTTCAGCGTTATAGACCATCACATGGCTACCGACCGTATTGATGAACAATCGGTAATATAGGTCGCGTAGGGCAATGTTCTTGTTTTCGGTGATCTGCTCAATAAAGGTGGAGGTAAAGCGGTTGCTCATCCATACTTTCATCTCGCCGTTGAACACGTCTGCCTTGGAGGTTTCGTCACCATTGGCAGCCGTGACGAACAACATTCCCGGAATATTCCGGCATTGCTCCATCACACCGCCCGAAAAACAAGCCTCGACCATCATCAGGAGTTTACGATAGCTTCTCTTTTCCCTCATCCGACGGAAAGTCTTGTCAAGTTGGTCACCCATAATGCCATAGGCATCATCGTTCCAGCATAAGGCACCGGGCACTCCGTGTCCGCTCCAGAAGACAAATACATTGTCGTTTGCGGTAGATTCGATTACGATGGGCAGTCTTTCGCTTTTTTCTCCGCTCAGTATGGCAAGTATGTCTTTTGCCTGCAACTCCGACATGTGATAGTCTATCTCTACTTGCTCGTACACGTTGTTTCCTCCGATGGTCACCTGCACAACTCCTTTGTTAGGATTCGACACATTGTCGGCTATATCGTTCTCGGCAATGAGAATGATACGGTCGTCGGTATATCCGGCCTGTTTGAGCTGCTGGTAGATGGCGAGCACATCTGCCTGATGGCGGTAGTTGGCCCATCCTTTGGAGGAAGCAACCAGAAGTGCCCAGTTGCCGGTATGTACAGGGTAATCGAATTCTCCTGAATTGTTGAAATCCTGCATCTGCGAAGCCTTCCAGTTCCAACCGGCAAGTGTCGCATCCGTGCGGTTTCCTCCATCGCTGGTGTTATAGTCGAGGATGATATACTGCCCGTTGTAAACCTTGAAGTTATAGTAAGTCGTAGCAAGCACATTGGTAAAGACTTTTGCATCAAACCTCAGATGGCCTGAAGCCCCACGGACGTATGGCGACTTGCCGGCAGCAAGCGCATCCACCACAAGCCTCATATCCTCACCCGTCCAGCTGCCCATGTTCAAGTCTTCTCCTGAAACAACAGCCCTGAGTGATTTTTGTAACGACAGCTCCGGATTGAACTGCTGATGCCATGCTGCATAGCCGATGAGCATGGCGGCATCGTGGAGCTGTGATTCTCCCAGAGTGGGCGTGGCATTGAAAAAGGTCCGATAACTTACGTCGAACCCCGATTCAGGATCGGCACCAAATGCGACTCCCTCTATCCCTTCGGCTGCATCTCCGTGAATCTTGAGCACATCCGCACCGTAGGCTGTATCCGAAAACAACATCCTCGGTACACTCTGACTGTTCAGGCTTTGTGTTTTATGCGCTTCAAGCATCGGTCCCATCTCTTCAATCTCAGAGGGGATACATATCACATACTCTGCACCCGACTGCATGGCTTGGCGGGACACATCCGCTATGTTATCGGGGGTGTAAGCATAGCTACCCATATTCTTCAATCCGAGTTCGCGTGCCTGAAATGCGAACCAATCCATGAACGTTTGCCCGTAATTGTCATTATCCTTGGCCAAAAGCGCCACGCTTTTACCTCCATAGTTAATCACCTTGGAGAGAAGTACCTCACATTGCGTAATGTCGGTTTCGGTCATCGCCCAAAGATAACCTGTCGATGCGTATGCACGAACCAGTTGTTCTGTAGTGGCGAGTGTGAAGAATGTCTTGCCCACAAGGGTCAATTCAGCCGCGAGGATTGCAGCGTTGGATGAATACAATCCGCCGATGACGGCATATACTTCATCGTTAAAAGCCAGCGATTGGGCAAGTTCCTGCATATCGGCATTTGCCTCGTCGTAGTATTCAAACTTCAATCTGATGCCTGTCTCGTGGTTTTTGAATGCACGTTCAAAGTTGGTTGCAAACATACTCAACGTTCTTTCCCAATGCGCAGCAAGTCCTTTCTCCATCGGGAGCACCACGGCAACGGTTTTCTCTGTCCACTGTTTATCGGCATAGGACATGGAAGATTCATCATCCGAACAGCTCCACAGACCGATCAGGCAGAGGAGCGGTACAATAAGTTTAATAACCATTCGTTTCATAATACTCTTTCTCGAAAATAACAGCCTGTTGGCGTATGTCATTGACTAAACTGTTGAAATCATTTGCGTATCTGGGCGCGACCAGCCAGTCGGCATACCCGCTTTCAAGACCGTAAAGTTGGTTCTCTGGCATAATCCCCGTGACGACCCATTCCGTCAGATACCAGTAAATCAATTGGTCGATATGCTTAATGACCGAGCCAGTGATCCGGTTGGAGAGACTTGACTGATCGATGTCCATACCTGCAAGGTACGGTGAATCTTCAAATTCCCGGGAGTAGCGGTAGATACCGGCATTGGAGCCACCTGCCACAGGAAAGATGAAGTCGTAATCAACCGCCCAATCGCTCATTTTCTGATAGGCGAGCGAAGCCGACACATATCCTGTCCAATCATCCGCCAGGTACTCCACATCGCAGTCGCTGCCGTAACCGGCAACAAAACCGTCTTTGGCTATGTTGATGGGACTGTCCGAAGGGTTGGCAAGTAAGACAAGCGGTTTCCTGTCTCCCGTACATTGCCTTGCCACTGCTCCGGCAAGATACGAGGCTCCGAACATAGAAATTTGGAAAGTGTGTATCTGCTTGTCATCATATTGTTTCCGGCTTTCAAACAACAAAAGGCTCTTGTTGGGAGTCAGGTCTTGTTGGGTAAGATGCTTTTCTACCATAGGCTCATAGTCGCTGCTACCCAGAACAAACAACACCGGAATGTCGCTTTCCGGTCGTTTGAGCCAGTCGGAGAAGATTTTCTCGGCTTCAGGCAATGATTCGGGCGAATAGATGTAGATGTCAATCTCTTTATGTTCCATCTTGAATTTCTGCACGCCTTCGAGGATGCAGTCGTTATAGCTCATGTCGCCCAGCCCGCTTGGAGAAAAGAGAAAAACAATCTGTGGAACCGGAGAAACCGGCTCCAACTCATCGGCATGATTGCAGGATGACAACGCTCCTGTTACCAAGAACGTTGTCATTGCCAAAAAGATACGGAAAGGATTATACATGCTAATCAAATACATGATAACATTCCCATAATGTTTCATTTTATAAATATTGTGATCTGTCTCATTTGTTATTTAAAATTCTCACCTCCGCATCTATTGCATTTCTTTGGTCTGTAGAGCTTAAATGTCTCCAATCCGCAATCGGAACATACCCACCCTGATACAGGGAATCGTTCCCAAGGAAAATTCTCTCCCTCCAGATATGCTTCGGGAGCGATGCGAATAAACAAATCACCGAAATTATCAAGTGCTTTGAGCGTAACGTTGTAAAAGACGCTTTCATCCGTACCAGGAGCAAGAGTAATAACCCCTTTGTTGTCTGAGAATTTTATCGTGCGTTGTTTACCATCCCACCGGTCGAGGATAAGACGCTCGCACAGCTTATGGGCGGCCTCCTTCGAGTCGGCAATCATCACCAAAGTGCTTCCATCCTCACCTCTTTGGTAGAGTTTTTCTGCGTTAGCCTGCTCAACAATCACCTTGTTGATGTTTAGCAATATCTCTTCACTTGATACAGCCTTTGGTTCGTCATCGTTGCTACAAGCTGTAAATGCGAGTATTGCCACCATTGCAGTACACATAATCGTTAAAAATTTCTTCGTCATACTTGTCATATTCTTGTCTTCTTTTTGTTGGCATGACGCCATAACGCCATAACCGTTATAATATTATATATCAGCAGTCTCATTTGTTTTCACCGGCAGCATCATTGGTTCGGATTTTTAAATGTAATGATGTACCTCGGTTGGCCCTTTTCCTTCCGAAACCATATATCCAGTTTGGAAAAACCGTTCTTGACATCACTCCTTTTATAACTCATTATCAGGTACTCTGAAGAGATGGAGCATAACCCTCTAAACCTCTTTTGTGCCATAATATCGTCTCTGTCAATTTGGTTATACATGAAAGCAAAGCACTCTCCCTCATTTTTGAAATCAGTGCATGTTAACCCCCCGGATTGTACAGCGGGGAAGTCGGGGTATATCTTCTTGACAAAATTGGTAAAGTTCTTTGCTGTATTCTCTTTCGCAGCCTGCGAGGAACCACCGAAGATGTTTTCGTTGTCGGCATTGAATACAGCCATGCACACTACCTCTTCGGTAAGGGTGTTTGTCACTTCTAAGAGGTAATCGCCTTGCCACACTTCGCTCTTGAGCGAATTGCAGGCTTTCTCGCAGGCTGCGTAAACTTGTTTGTCGCACTCTTCCACCGTACCCCGCTTCGTGAAGTTGCTTCCGGTAGCACCGAGGGCAGACTTGAAGGCGTTCTCTATCTTCCCCTTCTCTTCGAGAAAGTCGGGGTGTGATGCCGAAATTTCGGTGAAAACGTAGGTGTAAGTCACTTCATTCTCAATATCTTCATCGTCGCTGCAAGCTGTGAAGGTGAACGTGAGGATGGCTGCTGCCATCAGTGCCAGCCATGCCGGCACTCTGTCCATTGTACTTTTCATCTTGATCAATTGCTTTTAGAGTTTGTCGAGTCAGCGTCCTCCCCAACTCGTTGTTACATTCAGTTTGCTACCACACTTGTCACATTTGTAGCCTGAGGGCATATAACCCACACCGGCAGCATTCTTTGTATAGACATACTTGCATTTCGGGTTTGTGCATGTTCCTATTACAGATATATTGACAAACTGGTCTATCCCATAATTATCATTCTTGATATACTCCGGATCGGCCAGGTGCAATGTCATATCGTCCAGATGGCGCACATCACGGAAGATAACCGTGCCATACAGCCCTTCTACCGAACCTGCTTTCAGCATAACCGTGCCATACGCATCAGCCAATGTCACAGTGCGGTTCTTGCCGTCCCACTTCTCGCCGGTCAGCGACTCACAGAACCTGTATGCCTCATCCTTCGAGCTGACAGGCAAGTAGAACTCGCCGTTCTTTTTGTCCACACACATTTGAGCGATATTTAGAATCAGTTGGTCTATCAGTTGATCCACTTGTTCTTCGCCGGTCCGTATGTCGTTCTTTGTCTCATCGTCGTTGCCGCACGAAGAGCATATAGCAATTACCATCATGGTTGCAAACAATATAGTAAAAATCTTTTTTCCCATAATCCTTTTTTTATCTTCCATTTATCCTTAATTACCGACTGATGATCACCAATGTTTTTTCTTGGTCTAATGCAGTCTTTACTTCTTTCTCTCCTTTGGTAACTTTACAGAGACTCAGGTCATCACCCATCACTTCCTCTATTTTCAGGCGGCCTATCTCCTGACGGGCTTCTCGTCCGGCAATGCTTTTTAAGACGTAGATGTTGAACTGTTGTCCTTTTTCAGCCCGGCAGTTGTTTCCCAGATCAATGTACACCGTGCGTTGTTTGTCCTTCTTTTCTTCACCACGTTCCACGATACTGCCATGAAGGGGGTAGCGGTGGTTGTAGTATTCGGATATGCGGGAAGCCAGGCGGTCGATGGCATCGTTCAGCGCCTTATCAGCCGTAGTCATCCAGGAGATGTCACTGTCGGTCATGCTGAATATGTGGCTATCCACCGCTTCGTCCGTACGGGCGTCTTTCAGATTGAGGGTGACGTTGATAAGCACCTTGTACGATTGTTCGGCAGGCTTGTCTTTGACTGTGGAGGGGGTGACTTGCGAAGTGCCGGTGATGCTGTTGATGGTGCCATCCACATAAAGGGCTTCTTCGTTGCCCGCCAGTTCATCAAGGTGGAAATCTCCGTCGATGACCCGGAATCGTGTGACGTCGCTTAACGCTTTCACGATAGCCTCACGCACCGAAGGGGCATATTCATCGTGTTGGGTAGTACTCTTACCTGTGACGGCGGTGGTAGCCAGATCGGTCAGGATGCTGCCTACGGTCTGTTTCTTGCTGTGTGCCTTGTCCACGTAACGGATGTCTCCCACAGCTACCTTCAGGAAACTGTTACGCGAGCTTTGTGCCCGCAAGGCTGCTGCTTCCAACAGTGCCGGAAGCAGCAAGACGAGGGCTATGAATGTTCTTAGTCTCATTTTTCAAAATTTAAATTATTGTCAATGTTCCATACCGGGTTTTCTACAATCTGCAGTGCATCCTCTTCGACTGCCGCAGCGCGGGTATGTAAATAGTTGCCACCGATGTTGAACGAAGGCAACCATTGGCGCAGGCGGTAAACATCGATGGTAGAGTAGTTCACCGGATCGTCCTGGCGACCCTGTTGATAGGTGTTGATTTCATCTTGCTGACTGCGTGTCATGAGGATGGTGTAAAACCTATCTACGTTCGCAAAGTCAGTGGCTCCGGGTGAGTCGGAGAGGATGGGGAATTGGGCCATGCTACTTGCCAGCATAGTCAGATCCACAGGGTATGCTTTGCCCTCTCTGTCATACAGGCGGTTGACAGCATGCCCGGGCACGAATTCAACGGTGCATTTCACGCCTTGGTTGATGCACCATGAAGCGAAAGCGGCCGACAGTTCCATACAGTAGCCTTGCTGGTTGTGGAAAATATCGTCGATGGTACGTATATATTGCACATCGGCCGTGTAATTCGGACTTTGCAGCTGACCGCCATCAGAGACAGTATAGAAGATGCGGTGTTTCATCATCAGATAGGTGAAGGCACGTGCCGTGCTGTTCAACAATTGTTCGCTATTGGGGCTCGCCATGCCGCTGATTGTAGGCAGGTAACCGTCGTTCAGGATCTCCTTTTTCAATTGCTCCACCAAAGCCGAGTGTTCGTCGATGTAGCCCATGAGGAACGCACCGGTCTGAGGACATAGCACTTCATCGTTTTCCCGGACGGGATAACTTCCGAAATCAGATTGCTTGATGAGGTTGATTTTCTGCTGATTCTCCTTTTGGAGCAAGACCGGGTCGGGAATGTAACAGTGCAGGCTGCGGCAGTTGAACTGCTGCGTGAAATGGTCTACGGTATCACCTTCCAGGAGCAGGGTCCAAGCCAATTCCACCGGCTTGTCAGCATGCCAATGCAACAGGGCATCGATATTCCACTTCACGGGATAGGTCAGGTGGATTAGCTCGTCTGTCAGCCCTTCGGGCACGGTAGCGTTGAACACCGCAGCATGGCATACGGGACTTTCGTCCATCCGCAACGTGAAGCAGGTGCCTGCACCGGGGTTGCGCATGCTGATGCCCATATCGTCGGTGATAAACTTTTGGGCGAACTCGCTGTCGCTGTAGGCACGTTTCACCCCGTCGGCTTGCAGTAACCAACCGGGATAGAGCGAGTAGCCGTCATCAAGCAGACCGTAGTAGCACAGTGAGCGTGCTTCCGTCAGCCACTCACCCGGCTCGAAGTCGGGTGAGTTTTGGGTTTCGGGATCCTCGGTGTAATAGTTATTAGTCACCTTGTCGCATGCAAGCATGAGCAGCAAGACGAGGATAAGAGGAATGTATGTCTTCAGTTTCATCATTTTTAATATTTGTTTACTCCTTTATTACTAATACGCAGGTTGCGACCGATTTGTTTGCCTTTGTTGTCTTTCAACCGGAAGGTGTATGCGTTTTTCAAACCGGAGAACTTAGAACCGAAGCTCTCCAACGTTTTCAGCATTTTGTTCCAACGCTCCTCCATCTGCCTGTCCAGAATCTTTTCTTCAGGCGCACAATAGCCTTTTGAAATATCCTTGTACTCTCGGACGCTGTTCAGGAACGTTTGGATAAGTTCCATCTCTTTGTCATCTTGATAATTGTCTGCCACTACCGAGTAGTTCTTGGTGAAGCGGTTGGGGACGGGTAGCTCGATGCGGAGTTTAGGGTTGTTGTAAACAGATTCTTCATGACCAGCTCTGAATTTCGCAAAATAGGCGTGTTTAGCATACAATGTAAGGGCGAGATCCATATAGAACGCCTTGTTACCACGTCTTTCGGTATTGTTTACCAACCAGTTCCATGATTGGCGCGTTTTGCAGACCGTGGTACTGATGGAGTTCTTGTCCGGTTCTGAAATTAGCTTGCCATTGGTTACAGCAGATATTGCCCCTTTGCTATATTCGTATTTGTGCGGTATATCATACTTCCAATAATATCCGGTACCACTCTTCTGGAGGTTTATATTGATTTCCTTGCTCACATTGCTCACCGTCTGTTGGTGCGTGAAGCCACCGGTCAGTAAGGCTGTCAGCCCGTCACTGTATCCTAATTGGCTGTTCAGGTTCCATCCGTCGATAGTTTCTATCTTCTGTATCGCTCCTTCGTTCTCCGGCTGCGGGTTCCACATATCTTTCAAGGTATAACCTTCCGTATCCAGTGTGGGTTTCACATATAGGCCGCCATAAGTATATCCGGCTGCTTTCTGACGCTGGCCCCATTTGTTGACCTTCTTACTGTAATATTGGCCAAACTTGAACTTATCACCCGGGTATGTCTCTTCCAACAGCACATGATAGTAGTCCTGCTTGGTCTCAAAGTTATAAAGGGTAGATACCCATACTTTGAGTTCTGCCTGGCAAGTAAAAGTTTTTTCATCGAACTGACGTTTGAGGACACAAGGGAGGAGGATGGTTTCCAGAGCCGCTGAGTTCAGCATTTCGCCGTCTGATGCGCGTGTCTTGGTTTCTCCGTTCAGCCATTCCGCCACTTTTTCAGCAAAGAGTCCGTATTCGTAGTCAGAGGGCTCGTCCGGTGTGAGGCTTTCGGTAACGGCGTGGGTTTGCTCGTTGCCGTCTTCTGTTTCTTCGGTAACGAATCTTTCGATGGTAACCTGTTCACCGTTGTAGATGTCACGCAGGTCAAGATGGTCGTTGCGGCGTATGATGTAAGAATCACGTTCCAGCGGGTTACTTTTTCCGCCTGCTTTGGTTTGGGCACCTCCATCCTTCAATTGCTCTTCCAGCCACGCCATGAAATCGTCCAGTTCGTCGTACATGACAAGGTCGAAGAACATCAGTGCCAGAGCATTGGGCCTGTGCAGATAGACGGCTCCGCCACGGTCGAATACCTCCTTTATCTCATACACCATCTCCTCGCTGATTTCCATCAACGCATCGTAGTCCAGAAAGACTATCTCCACGTCGTCAGCCAGTTCCGTGGCGGCGGGACTGTAACTGTAACGTTGTCCGGTCATACGTTTCATCACGTAGGGGGTCACTTCGTCGAAGTGCTCGCCCAACACGGCGTAGGTTTTTCCCACGGTCGTCTTCACTTCATCTTCGGTGGGAATGGTAATATTCACTTCCGGCTCGTCGAAGTCGGGAGCCAATTCGTCGTCCTTGCACGAGGCAAGGACGAGCACCATCATCCCTCCAATCAGGAGGGAGAGGTATTTGACTAATAGATTTGTTGTCATATCGTAATGTCTTGTTTCTAATGATTAGAATGCGATGAACGGTCTTACGTAAAATATCTCATCTTCGGCATTGAAGTGCGCTTTGTATCCAAACTCTACATCCTTGTTTTCGCCTCGAAGCACGCAAGTGGTCACCAAATTGTAAAACCTGTAATTGAAGTTCCCTAAATCCTCTAACTCCTCAAAGAGTGAACTGCTGGCATACACCCGGTCTCTCACCAGCGGATCTCCTCCAGCCTTCTCGAATGCCTCGTCGGAAAGAGAGGTGGCATCCAGCAGGTCATTCCTTGAAGGGAGGAACCAACCTTTGTTGGATTTGGGGTTTGCCACCGGATAGTTGAGGGCGTAGTACAGGACAGGATACCACTCCTTGCTTGGCTCTTTCCCGTCTTTTTGGGCGGCAGCCAGCATCAGGTTATGGGTATTGTTGTAACCTGCACCATGATTAATGGGCAACCAATTGTTAGAGCCCTTTTTGCTGAAGGGGGTAGCGTCGCCCCACGCACAGGGTGTCTGGTTGGCATCGTGCAGTGCTATGGCAAAGCCATTGATTCCATTGGGGAGCTCACTGTCGCTTGTTCTGCCTACACAAACGATACCTATACAGTTACGCTTCTGCTCCTCGGTCAGCTTTGTTTTGGCGGGGAGGAAGCTGCCGTCGCTCATGTAGTAGCTACCTTTCCCAAAGAGATTCACACCGTTGGGACCGATGTAGAGGGGCGAACCTATTTCTTTCCCTTCTCCGTTGGTCATGCGAATGATATAGTTGTTCTTTACAGCCGAAAGGTCAAGATTTTTCTTTTCTAATGCCTGCTTTGCTTCATACCATTTTCTCTCCAGTAGGTTTTTCAGCGAGTTCTCGGAATCGCGGCAATACTGGTTGTCCTTCAGTTCCTTGTATTGCCGGCAGCTATTCAGGAGGGTTTCCACGGTATTCCAGTCGGAATACTTTTCATCGGGGGCAATGGTGTGTTTGCTTATATACCGGTTAGGCGCAGGCAGTGAGGCGGTGATTACATCATCGTAGATGTCGACATATTTAAAGCACTCTCCTCCAGATTGCATTTTCCATGCCACGTGGAATCTGAATTTGTTGTGTATCTTCATCTTGAAGGGGTTTAAGCCCCTCTTTGCCGTATTACTCACTTTATAGGTGAACGATTGTCGTGTAACGACATTCTTACAGTTAGGATGAGATAGGTCAAGGAATTTCAATGTGTAATAGTTGTCTGCTTCATTCGAAAAGTAAAACCAATATTTGCTTCCATTATGGGTCTCAGATGGCTCATAGTAGAATTTGGTGAGTCTCTCTTCCGGTGCCAAGGCCAATACTTCGGGATGATACGTGCTTTCCAGCTTACCCACAATCGTGTTGTCCTGGCATACGTCGGAGCCTGCCGCCCATCCATCTACAGACAGGGTTGTGGGCACCGCCCCTTTGGCAAGTGGCTGAAGATTACCGGTTGTTACATTATACCCATCTGCTTCCAATTGGGGCAAATCGATGGCGTGTGAACCATAGGTATATCCTCTTGCTCTATGTACTTGCGCAGTCATGATGGGACCTGTACGGCTCTTAAAATAATATTCTCCTTTGGCGAATGATTCCACCGGTATCATCTGTTCCACTGTCACATAGTAGAAGTCTTCATTCTCCTGTGGAGAGTAGAGCGATGCAGCCCGTATTGTAATCTCAGCGTTGGCGGTTATCTGCTTGTCGTCTCCTATGCGTTGTACGCGGCAAGGTGCCAAAATGGTCTTTGTATAGGGCATTTCCAAGTCTGCACCTCCGTTGGCACGTGTTTTCGTCTGGACACCATCATCGTTCAGCCATTTCGCTACGCTTTCGGCAAAGAGCTGTCTCTTATACACATCTCCGAGCCCACGAGACTGCAGCTAATCTCG
>ENA-OZVF01000397-OZVF01000397.1-human-gut-metagenome-genome-assembly--contig:-NODE-397-length-13085-cov-5.607214_pt1 | contig 13085 bp, 9 predicted proteins | sample MGYA00243449_ERZ654053 | MGnify/ENA primary metagenome ERZ654053 (study PRJEB26926, sample SAMN06165127) | human gut metagenome | biome: ENVO:00009003; feature: ENVO:2100002; material: ENVO:00002003... | reverse complement strand
ATACGAGATTAGCTGCAGTCTCGTGGGCTCGGAGATGTGTATAAGAGACAGATTACGAACTGATGAAATCCGAAGGCATCGTAGTAGAGCAGGTCATCCGTCCGACCGGGCTCTTGGACCCTATCATCCAGGTACGTCCCAGCCACAACCAGATAGACGACCTGATGGAAGAGATACAGCTGCGCATCGAGAAGAACGAGCGAACTCTCGTCACCACCCTCACCAAACGAATGGCTGAAGAACTGACGGAATATCTGCTGAACAACAACGTGAAGTGTAATTATATCCACAGCGACGTAGACACTTTGGAACGTGTGAAAATTATGGGTGACTTGCGCGAGGGCGTTTACAATGTACTTGTTGGTGTCAACCTGCTGCGTGAAGGACTCGACCTGCCTGAAGTCTCTCTCGTTGCCATTCTCGATGCAGACAAGGAAGGTTTCCTTCGTTCCCACCGCTCACTGACACAGACTGCCGGACGTGCCGCCCGTAACGTGAACGGTATGGTCATCATGTATGCCGACAAAATAACGGACAGCATGCAACTGACCATCGACGAGACCAACCGCCGTCGCGAGAAGCAGTTGAAGTACAACGAAGAGCACGGCATCACACCACAGCAAATCAAGAAAGCCAAGAACCTCAATGTGTTTGCCACCAACGAGGCTTCCGGCGAAGCCGTCCTCAGCAGCGAGAAGTTCACTTCCAGCACTCCCCGCCCCTATGTGGAACAAGAAAGTACATCTACGATGGCTGCCGACCCTATAGTACAGTACATGAGCCGCAAGCAACTGGAAAAGAGTATCGAACGTACCAAGAAGCTTATGCAGGAGGCTGCCAAGAAACTCGATTTTATCGAAGCCGCACAGTATCGGGACGAGGTGCTGAAGATGGAGGAATTGCTGAAAGAAAAAGACGAGTAAGGGATTTCACCTCTTTTTCTCAAACTATACTCCCCTCCTTTTGTTATTCTATGAAACAGAGTATTAATTCATAAAGACAAAAGCGAGATGAATAAACCAATAAAGACAATAGCTGTTGCACTGGCTGCCATAGCCTCCATGAGTGTGCAACAAACAGAAGCGTGTACCCGAGCCACCTACATCGGTCCTGACAATACAGTCATTACAGGACGTACGATGGACTGGAAAGAAGACCTTATGAGTAACATCTATGTATTCCCAAGAGGCATGCAAAGGGCAGGCTACAACAAAGGGAATACAGTGAACTGGACTTCCAAGTACGGTAGCGTCATTGCCGCCGGTTATGACATAGGTACCTGCGACGGTATGAACGAGAAAGGTCTGGTTGCCAGCCTGCTCTTCCTTCCGGAGTCCGTTTACCACCGCCCGGGAGACAACCGCCCGATTATGGGCATCAGTATCTGGACGCAATACGTACTCGACAATTTTGCAACCGTACGCGAAGCTGTGGATGAACTGAAAAAAGAATCCTTCCGCATTGATGCACCAGACCTGCCCAACGGAGCCGCTTCCACCCTGCATCTGGCCATCACAGATGAAACCGGAAACACGGCTGTCCTAGAATACATAGACGGAAACCTTGAGATACATGAAGGTAAGCAGTATCAAGTAATGACCAACTCTCCCAAATATGAACTCCAGCTGGCTATCAACGACTATTGGAAAGAGGTAGGCGGACTGAATATGTTGCCGGGAACCAACCGCTCCAGTGACCGCTTTGTACGCGCATCGTTCTACATCAATGCCATTCCGCAAACAGCGGATGCAAAGATTGCTGTACCCAGTGTATTGAGCGTAATGCGCAATGTTTCTGTACCGTTCGGTATCACCACACCGGACAAGCCCCATATCTCCTCCACCCGTTGGCGTTCTGTATCCGACCAGAAGAACAAAGTATATTATTTTGAGTCCACACTGACCCCTAACTTGTTCTGGCTCGACCTGAAGAAAATCGATTTTAGCCCGAATGCAGGAATCAAGAAACTCTCACTGACAAACGGAGAAATATATGCCGGAGATGCCATAAAGGATTTGAAAGACAGCAAAGGATTTGTATTTCTTTTCCAGACGCCGGTAATGTAGCACAGCCCCTACACATAGCCCCTCAATAATGGATGCTTCCCACTTCTTTCTATAAGAGAAAGCAGGGAAGCATTTATTTTTCTCATTATTTTTGTGTACGTTTGCAGATACATACTCAATGCAGCAATTTACATGGAATTATTAGTATACAAAGCCTCTGCCGGCTCAGGCAAGACCTTTACGCTGGCTGTGGAATACATCAAGCATTTGATAATCAATCCACGCGCCTACCGGCAGATACTTGCCGTAACCTTCACCAACAAGGCTACGGCAGAGATGAAGGAGCGCATACTGACACAGCTTTACGGTATCTGGAAGGGAGCACCTTCTTCCGAAGCATACTTGGAGAGAATTAAAAATTATAAATTAAAAATTAAAGGAGAAGGCGGGGGCGGATTGACGGACAAAGAGATTCGTCAACGGGCCGGCATGGCACTGCAATACATGCTGCATGACTACAGCCGTTTCCGCGTGGAAACCATCGACTCCTTTTTTCAATCCGTGATGCGCAACCTTGCCCGCGAACTAGAGCTGAGTCCTAACCTGAACATAGAGCTGAACAACAGTGAAGTGCTGAGTGATGCCGTAGACAGCCTCATCGAGAAGCTTACCCCCACTTCTCCCGTGCTGGCATGGCTGCTGGACTACATCGACGAGCGCATCCGCGACGACAAACGCTGGAACGTATCGAATGAGGTGAAAAGTTTCGGACGAAACATCTTCGATGAAAGCTACATAGAACGCGGCGAAAAACTACGGCAATGCCTTCGTACTCCGAACACATTGAAACTCTACCGGGATGTGCTGCGCGATATGGAAACCGAGGCTCTGGAACAGATGAAAAGTTTCTACGACCAGTTTGAAGGCGAACTGGAAGGGCATGCCCTCACTCCCGAAGACTTGAAAGGAGGTGCCCGAGGCATCGGCAGTTACTTCCGCAAACTGCGCGACGGCAGACTGTCTGACAAAGATGTGCTGAACGCCACCCTGCAAAACAGCCTGGCAGATGCAAAAAACTGGGCAACGAAAACATCCTCACGGAAGGACGACATCATCTGTCTGGCAAAAACCAGCCTGATACCTCTACTGCAGGAAGCCGAAAGAATGCGTCCGCAACGCAACCGCACCCTGAACAGTTGCCGTCTCTCGCTCCAGCATCTCAACAAACTACAACTCCTCAACCATATTGACGAAGAGGTACGTACACTGAACCGAGAACATAACCGCTTTCTACTTTCGGACACCAACGCCCTGCTGCACAAATTGGTGCGCGAGGGTGACTCTTCGTTCGTCTTCGAGAAAATCGGCGCCAACATACGCAACGTCATGATTGACGAATTCCAGGACACCAGCCGCATGCAATGGGACAACTTCCGTCTGCTGTTGCTCGAAGGACTTTCGCAAGGAGCCGACAGTCTGATTGTGGGAGATGTGAAGCAGTCCATCTACCGCTGGCGGAACGGGGACTGGGGAATACTGAACAGCTTGGGAAATAAAGAATTAAACTTAAACTCCTTCCCCGTCCGTGTGGAAACCCTAAAAACAAACCGGCGTAGCGAAACCAACATTATCCGTTTCAACAACCAGGTATTTACCGCTGCCATAGACTACCTCAATGCATTACACCTGAACGAACTGAAAGAGGATTGCCTACCCCTGAAACGCGCTTATGCCGACGTAGTGCAGGAATCGCCCAAGAGCACGGAGTACGGCTACGTAAAAGCCACCTTCCTGGAACCGGACGATGAACACAACTATACAGAGCAGACCCTTCTCGCTTTAGGAGAAGAGGTGCAACGGCTGCTGGAAGAGGGCGTAACACTGAATGATATCACCATCCTTGTCCGCAAGAACAAGAATATCCCGCCGATAGCCGACTATTTTGACAAAGAACTGCATCTTTCTGTCGTGTCCGACGAAGCTTTCCGTCTGGATGCCTCCCTTGCCATCTGCATGCTGATGGATGCCCTGCGCTGCCTATCGAATCCGGAGAACAAGATTGCGGAGGCTGCGCTGATGGAGAATTACAAATTACAAATGACAAATGACGAGCAGTCGGGATTCATCATAGCCACTCCCCTGCCCGAAACCTTTACCTCCCGACGGGAAACGCTGCGCTTGATGCCTTTGTATGAGTTACTGGAAGAACTGTTCAGCATCTTCGGCATGAGCCGCATTGAAAAGCAGGATGCCTACCTCTTCTCCTTCTTCGATGCTGTGACGGAGTATCTGCAAAGCAATTCTTCCGAACTGGCCAGCTTCATCCGCTACTGGGACGAAACCCTTTGCAGCAAAACCATCCCCAGCGGTGAGATGGACGGCATACGCATCCTCTCCATCCACAAGTCCAAAGGACTGGAATTCCATACCGTACTGATTCCCTTCTGCGACTGGAAGCTGGAGAACGAAACCAACAACCAGTTGGTGTGGTGCGCCCCACCGGAAGAGCCTTATAATGCCATCAGCTTAGTACCGGTGAACTATTCCACCACCATGGCGGAATCCATATATCGGCAGGACTATCTGCACGAACGTCTTCAGCTGTGGGTAGACAATCTGAATCTGCTGTACGTGGCCTTTACCCGTGCCGGCAAGAACCTCATCCTCTGGAGCCGGAAGGAACAGAAGGGAACCATATCCGAACTCCTTGCCAACACCCTGCCCCACATAGCCAAAGACGGAGCAGGCAGTTGGGACGAAGAGGCTTCCATATATGAGAACGGCAAGATTTGCCCTTCCCCCGTCCCCGTCTCACAGCATGACGCAGACAACCCTGCTAACGACGAAGCTAAACCTCTATACTACGAACAGAAACCTCTATACTGCGAACGTAAACCTGAGGTTTACGAACAGCAACCAGTCAACAGACTTTCGCAAAAGCCGGTCAAACTGCCCGTCCACATGGAGAGCATGCTCCACGACATCGAGTTCCGGCAATCCAACCGTTCGGCAGACTTCATAGCAGGAGTGGACGAAGCAGAGTCCAGCCAGCGCTTCATCAACCGGGGACGTTTGCTGCATACCCTATTCTCTGCCATCGAAACGGAAAAAGACATTGACAATGCCATCAGCCAGCTCGTCTTTGAAGGTGTGATTGGACGGAGTGAGACGGAAGAAGAAATACGCAATCTCACCCAACGCGCTTTCTCCCTGCCTCAAGTCAAGGACTGGTATTCAAGAACGTGGCAGCTATTCAATGAATGCGACATCATCTGGCAGGAAAACGGTGAACTGCGGACACGCCGCCCGGACCGCGTGATGATGCGTGGCGAAGAAATCGTAGTGGTGGACTTCAAGTTCGGAAAGCCAAACAAGAAGTACAACAAGCAGGTGCAGGGATACATGCAACTGCTGGTCCGCATGGGGTATGTCGCAGAAAATATACGGGGTTACTTGTGGTATGTAGAGGAGAACAACATAGAACCGGTATAACTCACTCCCCATCCACTATTAATTATCAATTATCAACTAAATCATGGAAACATTCCTCCAACTGGTCGCCCGCGACCTTTACGCCAAAATAGGAAACGACCTCTCGCGTACCGCCATCGTTTTCCCCAACAAACGTGCCAGTCTGTTCTTCAACGAATATCTGGCAACTGAAACGGACCGCCCTTTGTGGTCGCCTGCCTACGTCAGCATCAGCGAACTGTTCCGGCAACTCTCTCCATTGAAGTCCGGCGACCCTATCCGCCTGGTATGCGAACTGTATAAGGTGTTCTGCGAAGAGACCCGCAGCGAAGAAACTCTGGATGACTTCTACTTCTGGGGAGAACTGCTCATCAGCGATTTCGATGACGTAGACAAAAACCTTGTAGATGCCGACAAACTCTTCAGCAACCTGCAAGAACTGAAGAACATTATGGACGATTACGACTTCCTCGACCAAGAACAAGAAGAAGCCATCCGCCAGTTCTTCCAGAACTTTTCCATAGAAAAGCGCACGGAGCTGAAAGCCAAATTCATCTCCCTCTGGGATAAACTGGGCGACATCTACCGCCACTACCGCCGCAATCTTACAGAACTGGGCATCGCCTACGAAGGCATGATGTACCGCAATGTCATGGAGCAACTCGACACCGACCGACTGCGCTACGACCGCTATGTATTTGTCGGCTTCAACGTGCTGAATAGAGTAGAAACCCGTTTCTTCCAGCTCTTGCAGGATGCCGGGAAAGCAATGTTCTATTGGGATTACGACGTGTTCTACACCCGTCTTCCCCTTGAGCAAAAGCCGCCCTATACCCACGAAGCAGGCGAATTCATCCTCCGCAACCTAAAGCTGTTCCCCAACCAGCTCCTCGAAAGTTCCTTTGATGTACTGCGGAAACCCAAGAACGTACGCTTTATCTCCGCTTCTACCGAAAATGCACAAGCCCGCTACTTGCCGCAATGGATTAAAAATAATGAGGAATCGACCGGAAGTGAAGAATCAAGAACCCCTTCCTCATTCAAAGACACTGCCGTTGTCCTTTGTAACGAATCCCTACTGCTTCCCGTCCTCCACTCCATTCCGGCAGATGTAAAGAACGTCAACATCACAATGGGATTCCCCCTTACCCAAACTCCGGTATACAGCTTTATCAACGCCCTTGTAGAGCTACAGACTACCGGCTACCACACAGGTACCGGACGATATACTTACGAGACCGTACTCACCCTGCTGAAACATCCTTATACCCGGCAGCTTTCCTCCCATGCCGAAGTACTGGAAAGACGGCTTACGCAGGACAACCGCTTCTATCCCCTTCCCTCGGAGCTGAAGCAGGACGCATTTCTTGAACAAGTCTTTACACCACAGAACAGCATTGCCGCCCTATGCAGCTACCTCACCGAACTGCTTCGCGAAGTGGCCGTCCTCTACCGCCAGGAAAAAGACGTGGAAGACATCTTCAACCAGCTGTACCGCGAGTCTCTGTTCAAAAGCTACACCCTCGTCAATCGCCTGCTCAGTCTGATAGAGACCGGCGAACTGAGTGGTGTGCGCACAGACACGCTGAAGCGACTGCTGAACCGCCTGCTTACCTCTGCCAACATCCCCTTCCACGGAGAGCCCGCCATCGGCATGCAAGTAATGGGGGTGCTGGAAACGCGTAACCTCGACTTCCGCAACCTCATCATGCTCTCCCTCAACGAAGGGCAATTGCCCAAAGCCGGAGGCGAGTCCTCCTTCATCCCCTACAACCTGAGGAAGGCCTTCGGCATGACCACCATAGAACACAAGAATGCCGTCTATGCCTACTACTTCTACCGCCTCATCCAACGGGCAGAAAACGTCACCTTATTATATAACACCTCTTCGGACGGACTGAACCGCGGGGAAATGTCCCGCTTCATGCTGCAATTCCTGGTAGAGTCGCCGCACAACATCTCCCTTGAGTACCTTGAAGCCGGACAATCTCCACAGCAAGCCCGGGAAATTGAGATTCACAAGACACCGGAGATGTTGCAACAGATGTTCGACGCCTACAACATCCACCAACGTCCCAAAGCGTTCTTCTCCCCCTCTGCCCTCAATGCCTATCTGGACTGCCGCCTGAAATTCTACTACCGATACGTAGCCGGCCTGAAAACTCCCGATGAAGTAAGCGCCGAGATAGACTCCGCCCTCTTCGGCACTATCTTCCACCGTTCCGCCGAACTGGTGTACAACGAACTGACAACCAACGGACGGGAAATACGTAAAGAAGACCTGGAACAGTTACTGAAAGACGATGTCCGCCTGCAAGCCTATGTGGACAATGCTTTCAAAGAAAAGTTCTTCCATGTGCCCCTTACGGAGCAACCGGAGTATAACGGTACGCAGCTCATCCATTCCAAAGTCATCGCCTCTTACCTGCGCCAGCTCCTGCGCAATGACCTGCAATATGCCCCGTTCCGTATGGAGGGTATGGAACAGGACGTCAGAGAAATGATGGAAATAGATACTCCGCAAGGAAAGCTTGCCTTACAGATAGGCGGTACCATCGACCGCCTGGACAGCAAAGGAGACACGCTACGTATCGTGGACTACAAGACAGGCGGTACTCCCAAGACTCCAGAAAATATAGAACAACTGTTTACTCCCGCCGACAACCGTCCCAACTATATTTTCCAGACGTTTCTGTACGCCGCCATCCTCTGCCGCAAGCAATCGCTGAAGGTAGCCCCTTCCCTGCTCTACATCCACCGGGCAGCTTCCGAAAGCTACTCCCCGGTCATCGAAATGGGAGCGCCACGACAACCCAAGGTACCGGTCAACAACTTCGCTTTCTTCGAAGACGAGTTTCGCGAACGGCTGCACGGACTCCTGCAGGAGATATTCAGCCAAGAAGAAACATTCAGCCAAACAGAGGATACCCGGAAATGTGAATATTGCGATTTCCGCAGTCTGTGTAAGAGATAAAAAAACAGACCATCCGTTCATAAGAAACAGATGGTCTGCACGACCGTAACAGACGGTCTATTTGAGTCTGACGGATGGTCTGTTTTACTTCAACGGACCATCCGTTCTATTTTCTTCGTTATCACTTCTTCACCGGAATAGAGAAGCTGAATATGGAGCCTTCGCCTTCCTTGGAAGTAAACCACAGTTTACCGCCATTCTTCACGACAAAATCCTTGCATAGCAACAAGCCCAGTCCCGAGCCTTCTTCGTTGTTCGTGCCGAACGTGCTGAAATGCGTATCAGTATGCAACAACTTCTTCTGCCCCTCCTCGCTGATGCCACAGCCATAATCCTGGACGCTGACAACTGCCATACCATCTACTTCCTCCATCTTCACCAGTACCTCTGAATTCTCCTTACTGAACTTAATGGCATTACTCAACAAGTTACGGACCACTGTCTTCAGCATGTCAATATCAGCGTTGACCATCATTTTTTCCGGTTTCATCTCGCGGATTTTTATCTTCTTCAGGCTTGCCACCATACTGAAAATCTCAATGACACCGTCTGTCACTTCGACGAGGTCCACATCCTGATAAACCACGTTCAACTTACCGATTTGACTCTTTGTCCATTTCAGCAGGTTATCCAGCAATGAAAACACATCCTCCGTAGTCTGATTAGCCATCGTCAGAAGCTCGTACATTTCGGCACCAATTTTCTCAGATGGCAAGTTCAATATCAGCATATTCAGCACCATTTTGATGGATCCCATCGGAGAACGTAAGTCATGGGCAATCACCGAATAAAGCTTGTCACGCCCGGCAATAGTACGTTGCAGTTCTTCCGTCTTACTCAAAATCAACCGTTTGGCAGCTACCAAAGATATTTGGTGGGTAACCCGGATAATCAATTCCTCCTTATTGAAAGGCTTAGAGATGAAGTCATTCGCGCCAACCTGAAACCCCTTCACAATATCTGCCGTACTATTCAGTGCAGTCAGAAAGATGATCGGAATCTCAGCAGTCTGCGGATTTGACTTTAAATGTTGAGCTACTTCAAAACCACTCATGTCCGGCATCATTACATCAAGCAAAACCAAGTCAGGATTTTCCTTTTCCACCTGCTCCAACGCCTGCCGCCCGTTACTCGCAGTAGCAATTGCGAATTTCTCGTTTGTCAAAAGCACTTTCAACAATAAAACGTTTGACATCACATCGTCAACGATGAGAATCTTGTATTCGGAAGGATTTATTTCCATGTTCATCTTTCTATATTGTTTTTCCCGTTATCAAAATTACTATTTAGTTAGGAACGATATTCCTTAAAATACTCTATTATATACTGTAAACCCTCTTCCAGCTCTATAGTCGGTTCCCAGCCCAACTTTTCCTTTGCCAGAGTGATGTCCGGCTGACGCTGTTTGGGATCGTCATGAGGCAGTGGCTTGAAAATCAGTTTCGACTTGGAATTCGTCAGCCTAATGACCTTTTCCGCCAGTTCCAATATGGAGAATTCATTCGGATTTCCCAAGTTTACCGGACCGATAAAATCGTCCTCCGTGTTCATCATCCGCACCATACCTTCTATACAGTCATCTACATATTGGAAACTTCGCGTCTGATTACCCGAACCGTATATCGTAATATCCTGGTTCTGCAATGCTTGAACCACGAAATTGGAAACCACCCGTCCGTCATTCGGCAACATCCGAGGACCGTACGTATTGAATATACGGATAATCTTGATCCGCACTCCATTCTGGCGGTGATAGTCCATAAACAATGTCTCGGCACAACGCTTCCCTTCATCATAACAAGAACGGAGGCCAATTGGATTTACATTTCCCCAATAACTTTCCACTTGGGGATGAATAACGGGGTCACCGTACACTTCGCTGGTAGAAGCCTGCAATATCTTGGCATTCGTCTTTTTGGCCAGTCCCAGCATATTGATGGCGCCCAATACAGAAGTCTTGATGGTTTTAATGGCATCATATTGGTAGTGGATGGGAGAAGCAGGACAAGCCAGATTATAGATTTCGTCCACATCTGCCTCATAAGGGGTTTCCACATCATGCAGTACAAATTCAAAGCGGGGATTGCTCTTCAGATGAGTGATATTTCCTTCCGAACCGGTGAAAAGATTATCCAGACAAATCACCTGATGCCCGTCGTTTATCAATCGGGTACAAAGATGAGAACCTATAAAACCAGCACCGCCACTAACCAAAATTTTCTTCATGTAATGTTTTTTATAGTGCCTTAAAGCACATAGGACCTATTCTGTTTGTTTTGATGCTGACAAATGTAGGCGATTTGACTAAATTATGCAAGTTTGCAACGAAATATTTCACTTGTTAATGAATATAAAGAGGCAGATTAAAAAATCCACCCCTGAAATATTCATTTATTTATCCGCCACATACTCTTCTTTCTTATCCGGAATGCTGAAGTTCTTGTTCGCAAACAAGTCTGCCAGACCCGAAATTTGCTTTAAACGCAACACTTCGTCGCGATCCATTCCGATATTCTTCATTATCCATTCATCAGACATACCGGCTCTGTCCAATTCCGCAACAATATGGCACATCAACTCGATATTATGCGTACCACGGGCACGATTATGACGGATAGTGGACGCCATACGGTTGGAAAGTTCCTTGTCAATCACGACCACGGGAAGCAACCCGTTTTCGCGCTGATAAATTCTTTTGGATGTCTTCAACACCTGATAACGGTGGTAACCGTCCACCAGGATGTAGTTATCCTCTTCCTCATCATAGTAACAGACACAAGGCATGGTGAAACCATCTTCCCAGATGGAAAGCTCCAGAAGCTTCATTTCGGGCGGTGCCACTACATTCGGATTGTAATCGTTTGCTTGTATTTTCTCTATTGGAATTGCCCTTACGTTATATACCGGACTTTTATCTACGCTCATAACATCATATTTTTGAATTGTTCCATTATCTTGTCTCTTTTGTATGCCTCTTCCTTGTTCAAGGCAAAACCCATGTACTTGCAGGCATGGTCATTCTTCAGGATGCATATGCACATCCGCTTATAAGTGGGAATTTCCCGGAATTCCGCGATGTCAATATCATCCAGATAATCCATGCGCACCGGCTTCTTGTTTGTCTTGTAATTCGTGGTATTTATCACTTCAATGGACACTCCTGCATCCCTCAGCTTCTGGATGGTCTCGTCAGCCAGACACCCCCCTTTTGTACGCCAGAATTCAATGCTGACGGTAAGCTTTTTCAAGTAGTTCCTCCGGGTCTCTTCCGGCAAGGTGGAAAGCAGGAACTGCATAAAGCCTTTCCACGTATACCCTTCGGGCAGTCGGACCGTCTGCCACCCCATAGCACGCGTCCCTCCGTAAATACCGGTAAAGTTCACCCCGTTGACCCGCCCTATCATTCTTCCCCAAGTATTCGGGTCGATGACACGATACAGCTTCAGGCTCTCTTGTGCCTCACAAAGAAAAGGGCTTGCCACACGCTGGCGTTCGATATTGACTCCGGCTTTATAATATAGGTCATACAAATGGTTATAGTCAAAGCCGAATTTGCCATTGGCCGTCCAGATATCCGTCGTCTTCCAATCATAAATGGGATAAGCATTGAAAATGTCATTGCCTATCTTCGAGGTCCAGCGGTAATTGTGGTACATCTGATACTTCCGGTTCAGATGGATGCTGCGCCAGCGGTTAAAACTCTCTTGCGTACGGATGCCTATGAGAAAGCAGGCACGCACTCCATCCTTCTTCTCATGCAGCCATTTGGCAAAGTGCATCTGGAACTCATAATCCCACATTTCGGGAGTGTAGAAAGGAAACGTCTCTTTAGTGAGGCAGCCTTTCGGCATCTTCCTTACCCAAATGTCCTCCAAATCCTCCTGCCACGGACGCCAGTAACTCTGGTACATCGACGTACAAGTCGTTACACGGAAAGGCACACAAACACGATACACCTCCAATATATCCTTATTCGCCTCCAATACCCGGTCCACATAATCAATGGTCATGCTGTACTGTATCTCATAGTCCATATGGAATACACACAGTTTACGGTTCAGCCGGTTCCGGCGGATATAGTCTATGCACAAATTCAGCAACACTCCACTATCTTTTCCTCCCGAAAAAGAGACGCATATCGTGTCAAATTCCCTAAAAATCACATCAAGACGTTCTTGCGCCAGTTCATACACATTTTTGGGTGCAGCCATAATTATCAGTTTTTCTTCATTTTCACATAACGGGTCCATACCTTGTCTTCCAAAAAGCCCAGCTCGCTGAAGACATCCCTATCTTCAACAAAGCTAACAGCCGTCAGACTACTCTCCTCGCCCTGCTTCTCAAGTACCTTTTCCAGAAGCAATTTTAGCGTGTCAACATTCCTTTCCTTAATATAATAGTTGTTGATGACACATTCATACTTCTTGTGCTCCACCGGCACAAAACCTACAACATGTTTATTATCCAGAGCAACAAACCACTCGTACTCTTCCGATGTCCGGAAAGGGTAATTGTAGTTCTGTTTCAGCACTTCCGGGCTCATAACCAAAGGGGCTACAAGCTCGTACAGCTTTTTATCCGTACCATGTAATTGCACTATCTGTATCATATCTGTCTCTTATACACATCTCCGA
>ENA-OZVF01000390-OZVF01000390.1-human-gut-metagenome-genome-assembly--contig:-NODE-390-length-13212-cov-4.072813_pt1 | contig 13212 bp, 8 predicted proteins | sample MGYA00243449_ERZ654053 | MGnify/ENA primary metagenome ERZ654053 (study PRJEB26926, sample SAMN06165127) | human gut metagenome | biome: ENVO:00009003; feature: ENVO:2100002; material: ENVO:00002003... | reverse complement strand
GCGGTATCGCCACGGCCTGCCGCACCTGGGGTACGAGCACCATCGTCGTCGTCTCCTCGCGTCCGTTGTGGCCGCCGGCCTCGAAGCCCTCGGCTACCACGGCATCGACCCCTGCCTGCTGGCTTTTCAGGGCGAACTTCGTGCTCGAAATCACGTGCGCCACCTTGCATCCCGCTTCGTGCAGGCGAGCCGTCCAGGTTTTCGGGCTGCCTGCCGAGGTGAATACCGCGGGCACGCGTTCCTCCATGATGACGCCCATGATCTCTTCTGCGTAGCGGTACATCAGCGGGACGTTCACGCCGAACGGTTTTTCGGTCGCCGCGCGGCATTTGCGGATATGCTCGCGCAGCAGGTCGGGGGTCATCGAGCCGGAGCCGATCAGCCCAAGTCCGCCTGCTTCGCTCACGGCTGCGGCCAGCCGCCAGCCGCTGCACCAGATCATGCCGCCCGCGACGATGGGGTAGCGTATGCCGAACAGCGAAGTGATTCTGTTTTCCATGGTTTCAGGTATTTGTCGTCCTGCAAAAATAGGCAAATTATCGGGAGTGCAAGCTGCCTGCCACGGGAAATAACGGCCGTATTCCTTGGCCGGGGCTGAAAATTTTGCCACCTTTGCCCTGCGTTTTACGAATAACCGCTCACAACCATGATATATACGGAAGATACCCGGATCGCGGCGCTGGCCGTGCATATCGTCGGGAACAAGGCCAAGGACGAGCCCCTGCTCGTCTCCCCCGCATTGTCCGGGCAGGTCGGCGACACGGGCCTGATGCAGATCCTGACCGCCTATTTCGCCGGAGGTTTCAAATCCGAGGAGTACTACAACCTCCACCACGAAACCGACCTGGCCTGCAACGAAGTCTATAATTTCGTCTGCAAGGTGTTCGACGACCGGGAGACGTTCTACGACAACTCCGTGAACCTTGCCCGGCACCTTTACGAGGCGGGTACCCACCCGCAGATCAAGGGTGGCGAATTTTACGTCGCCTATTTCACCGGCTGCCGCTTCGGGGGCGAGGCGGTCGATGCCGTCGGGCTTTTCAAGTCCGAGACCCGCGATACGTTCCTCGATGTCGGGGAACAGGACGGGCAGCTGCATATCTTCTCCTGCCAGGGGATCGACGTCAACAAACTGGACAAGGGGTGCCTCGTGTTCGATACCGAGCGCGAAGAAGGCTTCGCCGTCTGCGTCGTGGACAACACCAACCGGGCGGAAGCGCGTTACTGGATCGACGATTTCCTGCATGTCCGCCCGCGGCAGGACAACTATCACAACACGCACAACATCCTGGCCATGTGCAAGAAATACGTGACCAGGCACCTTCCCGCGGAGTTCGACGTGTCGAAGGCCGACCAGGCCGAGATGCTCAACGAGACGATGAAATACTTCAGGGAGCAGGACAGTTTTTCGCTCGACGACTTTTCCGAAAAGGTGATCCGCCAGCCCGAGGTCATGGAGAGCTTCACACGCTACAAACAGGAGTACGAGCAGGAGCGCGAGATCCGTATCGAGGATGAGTTCGCCATTTCCGATTCCGCCGTCCGAAAACAGGCGCGCGCCTATAAGAGCGTCATCAAGCTCGACCGTAATTTCCATATCTATGTCCACGGCAACCGCAACCTGCTGGAGCAGGGCGAGGACGAAAAGGGCAAGTTCTACAAGGTCTATTACCAGGAGGAGGAATAACCTCCTTTCCCGGGCGGGATTGCCGTGCCGGCAAGGCGGACTGCAAGGTGCAGCCCGCTTTTTTTTGTGTATTGTGCCGAATAACCGGATTTTGAATCCCCTTCACAGGGAGCAAATAGTCGCTTATTGTGTATATTTGTATATGAAGTGGGGATTCCGAAAGGTACGGCAGGTTGCTGCGTTATCTCGCACGGCCTGTTTTTATGATCCATTATAACCGGGTGAAGGCCGGGTCATCGTTTGCAGGATATTCCGGAACGATGCGATTATAGTGCATTCGGGCTGAAATCGGCGGATTATCCGTCCCAGGACTTCAGCGGAAGCGGTATCATCCTGCCAACTACTTATTTGTAGTTATAAATCAGGGTATAAATGCGGTAATTTGCACTATGAAAAGGCAGCGACGAAATGACTTTTTTGTCGGGCAGGTTGCTGACAGGCTGGCGAAGGCCAGACGAAGGCGTGACCTGACTCAGGAAGTCGTGCGTTTCGATACCGGGCTGAATGTCGGCCGGATCGAAGCCGGATGTTCCGATATCACGCTGTCGACCTTGGCTGACCTTTGTGATTATTATGATATTTCACCCGGGGAGTTGTTTCAGGACATAGTGACGCACTCATCCTGAAGAGGGAACCGGCCATGCGGCCGGTTCCCTCGTTTTATACCCTCATGTCCCGAGGGTTTTCTCGAATGCCAGCCGTTCGCCGCTCCGGTAGCGTACCTTCCCGCAATAGACGAACCCCAGCCGCCCGAGCATACGCAGCATGTAACGGTTGTCGAAATTGGTGTCGACGCGCATACTGCCCGTGCCGCGCCCGCACGCCATCGCTTCGACGCGCCGCATGAACTCCGTCGCCACCCCGCGGCCTTTCTCGCCGTCGGCCACCGCCATGCGGTGCAGTACGACATAGTCCCCGTCGGTGAGCCAGGCCCCTTCGATGGCGTCGTAGGCCGGTTCCCCGTCGAATACCACCGCGCCGTAGGCGACGACGTTACCCTGGGCTTGGGCTGCGGCCGCTTTTGCTGCCTGCGTCTCCTGTGTCTCCCGCATCTCCTGCGTCTCCCGCATCTCCAGTGCCTCCTGCGTCTCCAGTGCCTCCTGCGTCTCCAGTGCCTCCTGCGTCTCCCGCATCTCCCGCGCTTTGCGTGTTTCTTCCGTCGCTTCCGTCGCCGCTTCCGTCGTCGCTGCCGTTTCGTCGGCGCCGGATCCCGTTGTGCCGGCCTCCCCCGTGTCCGTTATTTTCCGCGCGACAGCCGTTTCCGGACGGAAACCCGCAGCCCCCGTGCCGTCGCTTCCCCGCGCTTCGGGGCTCTTTTCCGCCTCCGGTTTCTCGAAGACCCATCCGTAGCCGCAAGCGATGTCGTGTCCGATATCGGCCGCTGCCGGATAGCCGTCCTGCCATTGCAGGCTTCCCAGTGCCCGCATCTGCGCCTGCGCCTGCCGGATGATTTCCATGATGCGCGCCGCGTCGGCGGGGCGGGCGCGCCGGAACACTAATTTTTCGTCCATACGGCAAATATAGGATAAAATGCCGTGATACGCTACTGTCGGGGGATATCTGCGCGGCGGAATTTCCGCCGTACGGCTTTTTTATCCCTCCTTCCGCCCGGGCGGGATGCCTTCCGCAGCCTTTTTTACCATGCCCCGTGCGAATCCGGCAAAAAAATCCGGGATAAAATCGTACATAATAGGCAAAAATCGTAACTCCAGACCCCTGGTTGTGCCCTGCGGACTTTTATCCCGATGCCCCGTCCTAAATTCGTTTTCAGCGGGACAGCCCTTCTGCGGGGCCTCCCCCGGGATACCCACCGAACCTATTTTTTAACCTTAAAATTAGTGTGTATGAGTTTTTCTACTAACCGTTTTTCCCGGAAAGCACTATTACTTGTGACAGCCGTGTTCTCTGCGTCGTTGCTGTGGGCGCAGGCCACCGGCATCTCCGGACGTGTGCTCGATGAGACCGGTGCGCCGGTCATCGGTGCGACGGTCATGGTCAAAGGCACCACGATCGCCACGGCGACCAATGTCGACGGCACCTTCAACCTGAAGAATACGGGCCGCAACGTCACGCTCGTGGTATCGTATGTCGGCTACGAGGCGCAACAGGTGGCGTCGAAGGGTGCCGGGTCGGTGACGATCACGCTCAAGCCCGAGGCCATCGGCATGGAGAGCGTCGAAATCGTCTCCGTGGGCTACGGTACCCAGAAACGCGAATCGGTCGTGGGGGCCATCTCCACGATCCGGCCCGAGGAGCTGCGCGTCCCCGTGCGGTCGCTGAGCCAGACGCTGGCCGGTAACCTGGCGGGTGTGGTCGCGTTGCAAACCTCGGGCGAGCCCGGCAAGGACGACGCCCAGTTCTGGATCCGCGGTATCGCCACCTTTACGGGCAGTCCCGATCCGCTGATCCTGGTCGACGGTATCGAGCGTCCTCTCAACGACGTCGACCCGCTGGAGATCGAGTCGTTCAGCGTCCTGAAAGACGCCAGCGCCACGGCCGTATACGGCGTACGCGGTGCCAACGGCGTTATCCTTGTCAACACGCGCCGCGGTTTCGACGGCCCGGCCCGGATCGACCTGCGTTACGAGCAGGGTTTCTCGTTCGCCAGCAAACGCCTGTCGTTCGTCGACGCCGCTACCCGCTCCGAAATGTTCAACGAGGCGGTGGATGCCGTGAATGCCTCGGCGGCACTGAAATACGGCGCCGACGAGATCAAGGCCATGCGCATGCAGACCGACCCCGAGGTCTATCCCGATGTCGACTGGCAGAAGCTCCTTATGAAAAAGGTGTCTCTTTCGGAGAAGGTGAGCGCCAACATCTCGGGCGGCGGCAAGTTCGCCCGCTACTTCACGGCCCTCTCCTTCTACAACCAGGAGGGGCAGTATGCCGTCAAACCCGGCAAATATTCGTGGGTGAGCGACAAGATCGGCCGTTACGGCGAGAATGTCAACTACAAACGCTATAACTTCCGCTCCAACGTCGACATGGACATCACCAAGACCACGGTGGTGAACCTCGGCGTGCAGGGCAACGTGACCGAGAACATGGAGCCCGTCGAGGGATCGGCTGCCATCTACCGCGACATCATCAACGCGGCGCCGAACGCTTTCCCCGTCCGCTTCAAGGACGGCGAACTGGCCGGCCGCGACGGCCTGAACAACCCCTATAACATGCTCACGCAGCGCGGTTGGAAGAAGACCACCGGCAATACGCTTCGCGCCAACCTGACGATCAACCAGGATTTCTCGTTCATCACCCCGGGCCTTTCGGCCAAGGTGAGCTACGCCTACGACGCCGTGAATTATTCGGTGGAGGAGCGTGCGCGCAACATCAACTTCTTCGAGGCCACGGGCCGCGACCAGGACGGCGAACTGATTCGCACCGAGTGGCAGGCCGACCAGAAACAGGAGTACCTGAATTACAAACAGTCCGGCAACGGTTCCCGTACGCAGTACGTCGAGGCGGCGATCAATTACAGCCGGACGTTCGGCGAAAAGCACGAGGTCGGCGGCCTGCTGCTCGGCTTCGCCAAGGATTACCGGTTGCAGGAGGCTACGAGCGATTACCTCAAGTCGCTGCCCAACCGTTCGCTCGGCCTTGCCGGCCGTCTTACCTATGCCTACGACAAGCGTTACCTGATCGAGGCCAACATCGGTTTCAACGGTTCGGAGAACTTCGCCAAGGGCAAGCGCATGGGCGTATTCCCCGCCGTGGCTATCGGCTGGGTGGCCTCCGAGGAGAGCTTCCTGCGCAACAGCGAGGTGCTGACGTGGTTCAAGATCCGTGCGTCGGTCGGGCAGGTCGGCAACGACCAGATCCCCAGTACGCGTTTCATCTACCTGGCTACGATCAACAGCGGCGCCAACGGTTACGGCAACCTCGGCGTCAACTTCGACCAAGGGGCCGGCGGTATCGGCGAAGGTCGCATGGCCAATCAGGACGTGACGTGGGAGGTGTCGACCAAATACAACGTCGGTATCGAAACCGGGTTTTTCAACGAGTTGAAAATCAATGCCGACTTCTTCTACGAGCGGCGTGAAAACATCTTCCTCGCACCCCAGTTCTCGGAGATTTCGGGGCTTCCCAAGGATTATACCAACTACGCCAACATGGGTCTGATGGAGAACCGCGGCTTCGAGGTTTCGGCCGAATACGTCAAGCGTTTCAGCAAAGACCTCACCGTCTCCGTCCGCGGAAACTTCACCTTTGCCCGCAACAAGGTGATCGACGACGGCAAGTACTATGCCTATCCGTGGCAGGATCAGCGCGGCGTGCGTTACGGACTGACCATGGGCTACCGTGCCATGCACCTCTTCTCGCAGGAGGAGCTGGACAACATGCCCGACTACTATACGCAGTTCGGCCTGGACAAGCAGCAGCTGCGTGCCGGCGACATCCGCTACGAAGACCTCAACGACGACGGCAAGATCACCGAGGCCGACATGACGTGGATCGGCAACCCCGCGATGCCGGAGATCGTCTACGGTTTCGGTGCGTCGCTCAACTACAAGGGCTTCGACTTCTCGTTCCTCTTCCAGGGCGGAACCAACCGTTCCTCCTACCTGAGCGGCGGCTGGTATTTCTACCCGTTCCAGGCAGACCGCGGCCCGAAGTTCATGGGTAACGTGATGACCATGTTCAAGGATCGCTGGACGGTGGACAACCCCGATCCGCACGCCTTCTCGCCCCGTCTCTCCTACGGCGCCGATGCCAACAACTACAAGACTTCGACCTGGTGGCAGCGCGACAGCGGCTACCTGCGCCTGAAGAATGTCGAGATCGGCTATACGCTGCCCTCGGCCTGGGCCAGCAAGCTCCGGTGCAGCTCGCTGCGCATCTATGCCACGGGTGTGAACCTGTTTACGGTCAGCAAATTTATCTCCGACTACTGGGATCCCGAGACGGGTGCCGATGCTTATCCCATGCAGCGCCAGGTTTTCGTCGGTGTGAATTTAACCTTCTAATACAGCCTAAAGAATGAAAAAGAATATCGTATATTTAATGCTCGCGTCGCTCCTTTTGTTTACCGGCTGCGCCAACTATCTGGATCAGGATCCCGAAGACCTGAATTCGATGGACAAGATCTTCTCGTCCAAGATCGAGACCACCAAGTGGTACAACCGCATTTACAGCGACGATTTCATGGTGCAGGAGATGCATTACAGCGGCCAGATTCCCTATTTCTGGTGCACCGACGAATCGGCCTACATTCTCGAATCGCACGTGCGCAATATCGCCGAGGGGAAGATGAGCCCCGACAACTACTACGGCTATACGGGCTACAACCTCTATTTCTTCGTGCGTTACTACCAGGCCATCCGCCACTGCAACCTGTTCCTCGAAAACGTGGACAAGTGCGCCGAACTGGGCGAGATCGACCGCCGCACGATGCGTGCCGAAGCCCGCTTCATGCGTGCCTATTACCACTACCTGCTGCTGCGCCTCTACGGCCCGATCCCCATCGTGGAGACCAGCCGTTCGGCCGACCAGATCGGGGCTTCGCAGGCGCGCAACACGCTCGGCGAATGCGTCCGCTGGATCAATGGCGAGATCGACTGGGCCTGTGAAAACGGCATGCCCGCCGCCCGCGACGAGAAATTCACGCTGGGGCTCCCCACCATCGGTGCCGCCCGGGCCATCCAGTCGCGCATGCTGCTGATGGTCGCCAGCCCGCTCTTCAACGGCAATTCGGCCTACAAGAACTGGACGAACCACGACGGTACGCAACTCATGCCCCAGACCTATGACAAGGAGCTGTGGAAGGATGCCGCCGATGCCGCCAAGACGGTCATCGACATGACCGAATACCAGTTGCTCAAACCGGCCGCAGGCGCTACGTTCGATGAGATCGTGGATAACCTCCGCGCCGTGACGACCACCTGGGGCGCCGGCAAGAATACCGAGATCATCTGGGGGCATCCCAACTCGGTGCAGTGGTACGGCATGTGCGCCCTGCCGGCGCGCTGGTACGGCTGGAACGGCCGCTATTCGCTGGCCATCGACATGATCAACGATTTCTTCATGGCCGACGGCAGCCCGAGCCGCCCGCTCGAAGAGTGGTTCGCCTCCAAGAAGTTCTCGGCCGAAGCCGGCAACGGCACCATCGCCAATACGTTCTGGATGTTCGTCGACCGCGAGCCGCGGTTCTATGCCTCGGTTCACTTCCCCAACCAGCGCCTGTCGTACGCCTACGAGAACAAGACCGACAGCTACCAGGATGCCGACGGCTACGGCGTGGTCGATTTCTGGTACTCGGGGCTGAGCGGCAACGGCAGCACCCCGGGCGACAAGAACACCTCGGGATTCTCCGTGCGCAAGAACCTCCCGCTGGATTACCGCAGCAACAAGCAGACCAGCGAGGCGACGCGTATGCTCAACGTGCCTTTCCCCATCATCCGCCTGGGCGAGGTCTACCTCAATTACGCCGAGGCTCTGAACGAGTACTACGGCACCTCCCGGCAGGACGAAGCGCTCTATTACCTCAACGAAATCCGCACCCGTGCCGGCATCCCGGCCTACGAGGGCAGCTATTCGCAGGACGAGATGCGCGAGATGATCCGCCACGAGCGCAAGATCGAGCTGGCGTGGGAGTGCAACCGCTATTTCGACGTGCGCCGCTGGTTCACGGCCCATGGCCCCGACGGCGAGTTCAACCACGACGAATACGGGCTGGACATGTCGCGCGGTACGGGTGCCACCGACCCGGCGTTCTTCACCCTGACCAAGGTGGCCAACAAGCGCTTCGACATCCAGCACTACTTCCTGCCCATCAAGTCGTCGGAGGTCATGCTCAACACGCAGCTGGTGCAGGCGCCCTACTATTGATGGCCGCAGCCGGACACATGTTAAACTTAAAAATGGAAAATTCGCTATGAAACAGTTTTTTAAGATACTGGCGCTCGCGGCCCTGGCGCTGCCTTTCACCGGCTGCGACGTGGAGTATTCGGACATAAATATTCTGCCCGACCCGGTTTTCGAACAGAACGGGCTGTACACGGTCAATACCATATCCATCTATGACGACTACGAAACCGTCATCAATGTTTCGAGAACTGCCGGTCTGTCGAAAGAACTGGAATTGGATATCGTGGTGGACGAAACGCTGCTCGCCGAATACAACGAATTGTACAACACCGACTATAAACTGCTGGAAGCACAGTTCTACGACATTCCGAAGAATGCGCAACTTGCAAGTACGGTCAAGTCCGTCGATATTTCCGTGCGGATACATCCCAAAGCCCTGATTGCGGCCAAAGGCATGGCTGCGGCTAACAACATGCTGCTCCCCATCCGTATTTCCAATGCCTCCACGCCCGTCGAGGACGGCGGTTCGATGATGCAGGCGCTGTTGCGTTTGAGCATCGTCGAGCCGATTGTGCAGGTGGAGATGCCCGAACAGATGCCGCAGCTGGAGTTCATTCCGACCATTCCGCTGCCGCAGGAAATTACGCTGAACGCCACGGCCAATTTCAACACGCTGGAGGTGGCGAAAATCGGCTATCGGGTCAATGCATCGAAAGTCGATGCCTATAACGAGGAGCACGGCACCTCTTACCAGCTGTTGCCCGAGCAGTATTATAAAATCAAGGAATCGGATTTCGATACGGAAACGCTGGAAATCGAGAGCCGCATCGAATTCGATTGCGCTGCAATCGGCGGTGAGGGCACCTACCTGCTGCCGCTCGAAATGCATTCCGACGACTATTCGGTCGTCCAGCGGGAGCCGGTTTATGTCTTGATTCAGATGTCCGAACTCAAAATATGGGTAACGAACGTCGCTGACCTCGCAAAAACGTCGGGCAAGGGAAAAATCAGGGTACAGATGAACTCCCCGATGACTGTCGGCCAGCCTGTCGACTTCGTATTCGAACCGGAGAAGGTCGAAACCTACAACACGGAGCACGGGACTGCATTCAAGACGCTGGATGCCGCCAAGGTGGTCGTTACCCCGACTGAAATTCAGGCCGGCAGCCAATACGGCGAACTCTCGTTCGAGCTCGATCTGTCGGAATTGGATTACGACGGCGCCGATAAATACATGGTTCCGCTGACCTTCAAGAGCAGCGAACTGGTGGACGGCACGATCGTAACGGGCCCGTCGACATTCTACATCGAGGTGAACAAGACGCTCAAGGGCACCTACGACAAGGAAGTATGGGGCGAAGAAAAAAGCAACCGCGTTCTGAAACCGGCTATTTTCATCGCAGGACAGGACGGCTATGCTGAGTCGCGGAATGCGAAGAAGCAGAAGTACATCATCAATTACAACCAGACGTGGACAGGCGGCCTGATTTACTTCAATATTTCGGACGAAACGGTCGCAGGACATCCCAATCGGCGGGTACTCGTCGATTTCTCGGATCGTCCCAACGAAAGAGCTGACGGCTATGACCAGATTGTCGATTCCGGCAGTTATCTGGACACTGACACGGGGGATATTTATTTCAACCTCCGGGTTATGGACGGTGCGTACGGCGCGACGGGCGGATTCGGTATCGAAGTGGTACTGTCCAACCGTGCAGACCTTTGACGGTCTGGCAGGGCCGATGGCCGGGGGTACACAGGGTATCCTCCGGCCATCGGCAACCGCTGCCCTGCTGGCAGGGGGCTGCTCCGGCCTGTAACCTTTCCGGCACAGATCGCCGCGCTGAAAACCCTGAAATGATTGAATTTTAAATATACCGGTTATGAAAAAAATGCGATTCTTTTTGTGCGTAGTCCTGTCGGCCGCGGCGCTTTGGTCATGCGGCGGCGACGGTGACGGCGAGCCCGGGCCCGAACCTCCCGTGCCGCCCGTCGTGGATCCCAATGCCGTCGAGGTCGTCAACAGCGGCTTCGAAAAGGGGCTCGAAGGCTGGACGCGCGTCGATTTCCACAACGGCGGCAAGGTGACGGTCGAGGTGGTCGAGGGTGCCGGCGTCAACGACAGCCGCTGCATCAAGATCCAGCAGTTCCCCGAGAACGGCCGTTGCGGCGTGGGCATCAAACAGAAGCTCACGGGGCTGGAACCCGACCAGATGTACCGCATGTACGCCAAGGTCAAGTATTCGGACATCCCGCAGGACGAGGGGCGCGGCGCCATCCTGTTCGACATGTCCCAGAAGCAGTTCTGGGGCGCCTCGAAATTCCTCTACGGCACTAACCTCAGGAACTGGACGTCGCTCCATTTCGACTTCCTTTCGCAGGACGACGGGACTGCCGAGATCGTCTGCGCGCTGGGGTTCCGCTACGGCGGGACGACCAACGGCGGCTATTCGACCGGCACGGCCTATTTCGACAACGTGAGCGTGGTGAAGGTCACCGACGAACTTTTCATGCAGGAAGGCGAGCATATCCGCCTCTTCGTCGAACCCTCGCAGGTCTACGCCTCGGCGTCGCAGATCACCGAGTGGATCGCCAACCTGGACAGGATGTACGAGTCGTATGCCGACCTGGTGGGGGCGACCCCGCACGAGGGGCGCAAGCTGGCGATCCTTTCGTCGCGCGGGCTCGAAAGCGGTTATTGGGCGCTGGCGGGCTATCCCATCCTGTGGAGCAGCAACTATTCGGCCGTCACCTCGACCTTCGAGGAGCTGGCGCAGCACGGCACCTGGAGCTTCGGCCTGATGCACGAACTGGGGCACGTCTTCAACCTGGGCAATTCGAGCTGGAACTGGAACGACGAGATGTTCGCCAATTTCCGGATGCAGTACGGCCTGGAACAGAACCAGGGCAAGGTCTGGATGGACGAACGGGTCTACACCGGGCGCGAGATCCTCGACATGTACAAGAAGGATTACGACAATACGGTCTACACGCAGGTCAACGACAACGGCATCCATTACATGCTCGGTCGTCTGGCCGGCCCGGGCGGCATCGGCTGGGAACCCTTCAAGGCCGCTTTCCGCGAACTGACGACCACGGGCGGGGCGCCCTCGGGCAAATACGACAAGTTCGAATACCTGCTTTCGCTGCTTTCCAAGCACGCTACCCGGCTGACCGGGCGCGACGTGGATGTCAGGACGCAGTATTTCACCGAGGCCGAGCTGGCCTCGATCCGCAAACAGTTGCAATAATAACCGCCGTATCCCGTCGCGGGGCGATGCGTCGTCTCTGCTGGGCGGCAATTAATACCCAATGCGAAAAATGAAGAGAGTGGTATTGCTACTCGCCGCCATCGCGGCGTGCGTGCTGTGCCTGTGCGCCTTCGGTTCGAAGGTCAAGGTATTCTCCGACAATTTCGACCGGCCCGAAAGGTTCGCGCGCTACTGGAACCATAATGCCGGGGAGGTGCCCGGCACGGTCGAATACCTGCCCGGCGGCGGTGCCGACGGCGGCGGATGCGTGAAGATCGCCAGCGCCGAAAAGACCGCCCTGGCCATCAAACACAAACTTACGGGGCTGCATCCCGGCAAGCTCTACCGCCTGAGTGCGCTGATGAAGTGCGACAGCGTGCAGGACGGCCGCGGCGCCGTGCTCTACCTCGACCCCGAGGGGCTGGAACAGTCGTGGAATGCCTCGGAGTTCGCCTACGGCACCAACGACTGGACGGAAGTGTATATGGATTTCGTGCCCGACCGGCAGGGCGAAGCCGTCGTCTGCTGCGGCCTGGGATTCCCCTGGGGCACCTACAACGGAGGCAAGGCCTCGGGGACGGTGTGGTACGACAACGTGAAGGTCACACCGGCGCCCGAAGAGGCCCTCTATACCCGCGAGGGCGAACACATCGTGCTGAAACTCGACCGCGACAAGGTGACCGTCTCCGATGCCGACATCGACGCCTGGCTCTCGAAGCTCGACCGCACGTACGAGGCTTACCGCGACTTGGTGGGCGACGTGCCCTTCGACGGGCGCAAAATCATGATCCTCAACACGCCGGGCATCGAACCCGGTTACTGGGCGCTGGCCGGCAACCCGATCCTGTGGAACAGCCACGTCGCCGTATCGAAGCTGCTCGACCGCACGGTCGAGTTCGGCGACTGGGGCTTCGGCATCATCCACGAGATCGGCCATGTCTTCTCGCAGGGAAACATTTCGGGTACGGGACGCTGGAACTGGAACGACGAGATTTTCGCCAATTTCCGCATGTCCTATGCCCTCGAAGCGTGCGACGGTACGATGTCGCAGCGCGACATCTGCTACCGGGGTGCCGACGTAATCAACTACTACAAGATTTTCTACGACGAAACCATCGGCGCCGGCATCCCCAAGAACAACGGCGATGCCCTGCATTACACCTTCCTGCGCATCAAGGAGCGTTACGGGTGGGACGTCTACAAAAAGGCGTTCCGCGAACTCTACGCGCTCGGCGACTCGGGGCAGGAAGGGCTCGAGACGTCCTACGACAAATTCCTCTTCTTCCTCTCCTACGTTTCGAAGGCCGCGGGCGAAGATGTCGTGGCGGCGACCTATACGCCCGGGGAACTGGCCCTGATCGAGGAATCGCTTAGAAACTGATGCCGATGAATACCTTGCGAACAGCCCTCCTGGCCCTGGTCGTGGCCGCCGCGTTCCGCGCTGCCGCACAACCGGTCTATACCTGTCTC
>ENA-OZVF01000382-OZVF01000382.1-human-gut-metagenome-genome-assembly--contig:-NODE-382-length-13373-cov-11.445713_pt1 | contig 13373 bp, 8 predicted proteins | sample MGYA00243449_ERZ654053 | MGnify/ENA primary metagenome ERZ654053 (study PRJEB26926, sample SAMN06165127) | human gut metagenome | biome: ENVO:00009003; feature: ENVO:2100002; material: ENVO:00002003... | reverse complement strand
ATTTATCCTTTCTATTTTATCTGTAATCCTCAGCTGCAAATCTAAGGTAGTTTTTTTCAAGGTCACTGTAGTTGCCGTAGATTTCGGTGAACTTTTTGATGTCTTTCTCCCAGTCGTCCGGAGTGGTAGCGTCGTAAACGCGACGTTCATAATCCAACATCGTAAATTCATAAGTAGAAAGTACATCCAGCTTCTTGGCTATTTTCTTGAAACCTACATAACTGTCAAATGTAACAGTCGCTTTTCCGTCTTTACCACCGCTCTTGGTAGTAATAACGACTACACCATTAGCACCACGGGCACCGTAGATAGCTGTAGCAGAAGCATCTTTCAGGATGTCGATTGTTTCAATTTCCGCCGGGTCAAGGGTAGACATACCGTCTTCGCTGGGGAAACCGTCGATGATATACAAAGGTTCGTTACTTTGAGTAATGGAAATACCACCACGAACCCGAACAGAAATGGAAGCTCCGGGAGCACCTTCACTCTGCATAACCTGCACACCTGCCATGCGGCCGGCAAGGGCTTGTGTGATATCACTGGTAGGAACTTTCGAAAGTTCTTTGCTATTAACCGAAGCAACAGAACCGGTCAGGTCTTTACGTTTTACAGTTGCATAACCGATGGCTACAACTTCGTCCAGCAGTACGGCATCTGCCTGCAACGTTACATTAATAACACTCTGATTGTTGACTTTCACTTCCTGGGGAGTCATTCCCACATACGAAAAAACTAATACATCTTTAGATGCATCGTTCACTTTCAGCGAATAGTGACCATCTATGTCAGTAACAGTTCCAATACCGGCAGCACCCTTAATAATAACGCTACCTCCAATAACTTCATAACCTTCGCTATCGACTACCTTACCAGTAACTGTCAGACTTTGCGCGTATGCAATCGTACTGACGAAAGCGAGGAAAAACAATAAAATAGATTCTTTTAATTTGAACATAATAAATAAATCTAAGGTTTAACTTTAGAGATCATTTTGTGACGGCAAACTTACTGCAAGCACAAAAAAAGTGAGAAAGTATTGTTTTTGATACTCACAATTTTATGCTTTTTGCATGCTAATATTGTTCACCTTAGAATGTTTTTGTGTAAAATGTGCGCCACAGAGCCCTATGGAAGGGGGTGCCTTTATTCAATAAAGAAATAATATGCAGGATTGATTGCTGAAAGACCATTGAGGTATCTCCGTATCATGTCCGTACCTCCTTCGTAGTATCTCCGTACCATCTCCGTATCTTCTCCGTAGTATCTCCATACTCATAGATACGGACTCAGTACGGAGGAGGTACGGACTTGATACGGAGGTGGCATTTCGTTGCTGGTGAATTTTCAAATTTATAGATTGTTGTCTGTCGGTAGATTTCGCCAGGTCGCAATACTGTAGAAGGAAATTGGGGCTTATTGGGGGAGTCTGGGAAATGCTGCATTTCGAGGCAGAATCCATAGTATTTACCGTACTTTCTATTGCCATGCCCATTCAGATAATCCATGTTGGAACTTGGAATATAAAATTGCATCCCGGGTTCAGTGGTGTATGCTTTTAGTATTCTTCCAGATACAGGTTCGGTGACTGTAGCTACTAATTCCAAAGAATCCGGGTGTTTATTTAGTTTATAATTGATATCATAAGTTTTTCCCATCATCCGTCGGATTTGTTTTTTGGCTGTTCGTGGAGTTCTGAAGTCATACTCCGTTCCTGTAACTGCCTTCAGCTCTCCGGTAGGGACTCCTGTTGAATCTACCGGGGTAATTGAGTCCGCATGCAATGTATAAAGATGGTTCAGTACAGGCTCTTTACAGCCGGTCAGATTGAAGTAGCTGTGATTGGTGAAATTTACAACAGTAGGCTGATCCGTGGTGGCCGTATAATCCAGGATTACTTCATTGCGATCAGTCAGTTTATAAGCGATTGACAGATTCAGATTGCCGGGAAATCCTCCTTCAAGGTGAGCGCTTTTATAAGAAAAGACAACTATTGCCGTGTCTTTCACTACATAAAAGGTATCCGTTTCGAATACTTGAGTATTGAATCCCCGGCTTCCGCCATGAACAGAATTTCCTTTACTGTTCTTTTCAAGTTGAAAGATCTGGTTATCCAGGCAAAACTCGCCATGCTTGATTCTATTGGCAAATCTGCCTACAGTGGCACCAAATTTAGGATGCTTTCCCAAGTAACTTTCTAAACTATCGAAGCCCAGTACTACTTGTTCGAAGTTCCCCTTTTTGTCGGGTACGGAAACGGACGTTAGCGAGGCGGCAAAGTTGGTAACTTTGATTGCCATTCCATTCCTGTTTGTCAAACAGAAAAGCCGGATGGATGTACCATTTGCCTTAATTTGTGCGACTTCACTGACAGAAGGGGTTAATGATTGGGGTTGTTTACATGCTGCTAACAAGGACAGAACAATGAGTAGTGTCCACATCTTATATTTTCTCATATCTTATTTCTTTCCATATTCGGTAGGCAGACAACCTATATACTTCTTGAAGCGTGCTGCAAAATAAGAAGGAGTATTGTAGCCTACCATAAAACTGATTTCTGAAACATTGTATTTTCCTTCCTGCAAAAGCTGACATGCGCGGTTAAAGCGTATCTTGTGGATAAAGTCGATAGCTGACTTTCCTGTTATTGCTTTTAATTTCAGATGTAGATTAGAACGGCTCATATTCATCTCACGCGCAAATTGCTCTGTAGAAAATTCTACATTGTCCATGTTTCTTTCAATCACTGCAATCGCTTTTCTGAGCAGTTCTTCATCCATCGTGTTATTGGTAAGTTTCTCCGGTTCTATTTCGGTGGTATTGGAATAGTGTTCGAAGATGCGGTGGCGTGTACGCAGCATGTTCATAATCTTTGCTTTCAATATTGCCATCGAGAAAGGTTTGGCTATGTAATCATCTGCTCCTACCTGTAAACCTTCCAATTGATATTTAATATCTGCTTTGGCAGACAGCATATATATTGGAATATGACAGGTGCGTAAGTTTTGTTTTACCAACTTACATAATTTGGCACCATCCATTACGGGCATCATGACATCCGTTACAATCAGGTCAACTTCCTTCTCTTTCAGAATGTCTAATGCCTTTTGCCCATTTTCAGCTTCCAGCATATTGAATAAGCCGGACAATCCATTGACCAGATATTGCCTTAATTCTTTATTGTCTTCCACCACAAGGAGTGTTCCTCGTTTATTTGTATTCTCATCTTCTTCGCTTTCTGTATCGGCTTCTTCTTCATCACCGATATATACGTCGTGCGCATTCGTAGAGTATACCCGTTGATTGTCTGCGTTCTCTTCTCCTCCAAGCAGTTCTTCACGGCTATATACAGATTTATCTTGCGGAAGGTAAATGGAGAAAGTAGAACCTTTTCCGGGTTCACTCTCCAACTCAATTCTTCCATGGTGCAATTCAACCAGCCGTTGTACCAGGGAAAGACCAATACCGCTTCCTTCACGTCCGCTTTCCACTTGATAGAACCGCTCAAAAATCTTCTCCTGTTTTTCTTTGGGAATACCGATACCTGTATCTGTAACTTGCAGTACAAGATCACCTGCTTCCTGATACAGTTTTACCGTAATACTTTCACCTTCTTCGGTATATTTAAAAGCGTTCGACAGTAAGTTGTTAACAATAAGATCCAGATAGTTTTCATCGAATAACAGTTCTTTGTCCTGCAATTCCGTATAGAAATTATAGTCTATATCTTTTTTCTTCGACAAACTTTCATAGTTCATGAAGCTATTCAAAACTCTTTTGTAGGCATTGGCACTTACCAGTCTTAGTTCAAAGATTCCCAACTCTGCCCGTCGGTAATCCATTAACTGATTGACGAGATGCAGCAAGCGGTTGGTATTTCTTTGTATATACAGCAACTGTTCATGTTCCCAATGTCCGGATATGCGACTTAGCAATTCTTGCAGTGGTGCTACAATCAGGGTGAGCGGAGTACGTAATTCGTGTGATATATTAACGTAAAAACGGATTTTCATCTGGCTGATTTCTTCCTGTTTCTCCTTGTCCAGTCTTTCCATAAGAATTTCAGCCTGCATACTTTTACGCAACCAGAAATAGCGGACAATGCCAAATACCACCAACATGAAAGACAGAGCAAACAATGAAAGTGCCCACCAGGTACAGTACCAAACAGGCAGAACGCGAATATGAAGTACAGTCGGTTCTTCATTCCATTTACCGTCATTGTTCGCTGCTTTTATATAAAAAGTATAGTCACCTGCCGGCAAATTAGAGTACGAAACCGGACTGGTATCGTTCTGTCTGTACCACTCGTCATTATACCCTTCCAGTTTATAAGCAAAAGTGTTGTGTTTGCCAGCGATATAGTTGGACACTACAAAAGATATGGCGAATGAATTCTGAGAAGAGGATAGGGTGATATGATCTGCATATTCAACCGTTTCACTCAATATTCCCGTTTCGTCGTTGGGAAGGACTTCCTTATTGTAAACAAACAGCTTGTTGATTACCGGTTTAGGAGTATAAGGATTGTCAATCAGTGTTTCCGGACGGAATAATGTAATGCCGTTGACACCCCCGAACAACATGTAACCGTTATCTTGACGACAATAAGATCCGGCATTAAACTGATTTCCCTGTAAACCGTCCAATATAGTAAAGTTACGGAACTTTCCATTTTCCGGATTCAGGCAACTCAAACCTTGATTGGTACTTATCCACAAACGAGCGTAAGCATCTTCCATGATGCCATAAATAACATTACTCGGCAAACCATCTGCCGTGGTATACTGCAATAGCTCTTTACTTCCTTCTTTCATAGCGAAAAGTCCGCTACGTGTCCCGATCCAGATATATCCCGATGTAGATTCATAAAAGCAATTCACAAATGCCTGCTGTAGTATCGGGTCTATATGGAAATCTGTATTGGCCAGGAAATCTGTTCCTATCTGATTATAAACAGATACCCCCATTTCACCTCCTACCCATATACGTCTCCTGGAATCGCGAAACAACAAACGGTTATATTGTTGTAATTTACGCCCATTCTGATCTTTGTCTACAATTGTAAAATTGCGCTTGTCTATATCGAAATGCAGGAGATGTTCCAGTGAAGCGACCCATAATCCTCCGTTCTCATCGGAGATGATAGAATAGATATTATTACTGGGTAAGTTACTGTTCTGGCGATTGAAGTATTCTACCCGTCCCGATTTGCGCTGGAGGGCCATCATGCCTCCGGCATGGGCTCCCACATATACTTTATCATGTTCCTCGTCTACATACACTGTTTTAATATCCTTGAAAGGTACATCCAATGATCCTGATTTAAACAGGTAGTTCTTGTATAATTTTGAGGTGGAATCATAGAAGTTCAATCCGCCATCACTTGTTCCAATCCACAGGTTATGTTCACTGTCTTCTACAATACAACTGACCACATTATTACTAAGTGAATTCAGAAAAGGAACATGCTTGATACGCTGGAAGCGATTACAAAGAGGATGGTAATAGTTCAACCCGCCCCAATAAGTTCCTAACCACATGCCGCCTTGAGAATCTTTAAAAATACTTCTGACAGAATTTTGTGACAGACTTCCTTCCTGTATCTCGGAACTTTTTATAGAAGAGAAATTGTCGGTAGCTTCTTTATAGATATTCAGTCCGCTATAAGTCCCTACCCATAAACGATTTTCCGTATCCAGCTCCAATGAGCGTACATAATTGGAATTTAAACCGGACTGCTCACTTTCATAACGATAGTTTTTCAACTCCTTGGTTTTGGCATCGTACATAAATAGTCCATCCCCTTCGGTTGCCATCCATATTCGGCTGAACATCTGACACAAAATGGCATGTATGCGTATCCCTGCGGGCATACTTATTAATCTTTCCAATTTACCTCCCGATAATGTGTAAGTATATACTCCATCTTCGGCACCTATATAAATGTATTCGCCCTGGCGTACTAAAACGGTTGGTTTCAACAAATGCAGGGAAGGCAAAGTATCGTTTAAGAAGCATTCTTTCTTGATATCGAAAAGTAAAATACCTTCTGCCGTACCCAGCATCAGCCAGTTCTCTTTAATGGGAGCAATGCTGTTGATGGGGACATTGATGCCATTCTTCTTATAGTAGTAATTGGAGAACGAGTTTTTACGACGATTATAAAAGGATAGGCCTTCACGGGTACCCACCCATATCTGATCCGAATCATCGATGGCTATGCACCGGGTTATGTCACTGGCAATACTATTGGGGTTTGTATATTCATGGCGGTATACAGTGAAATTGTAACCATCGTACTTATTCACACCGTCGTACGTGGCAAACCATAAATTCCCTTCTTTATCCTGATTAATTGCGAATATGGTACTGTGTGATAATCCATCTTCCATACCGATGTGAGAGAAGTAAATATCCTCCGTTGTTCCGGCATTCAGCATAAATGGAAATAACCCTCCTAAAAGTACTAACAAAGTTTGTATTATTTTCATAGTCGTATCCTATTACGAGACAAATTAACAAAATAGATTAGCGAAAAAGAATATTTATACGAATTTTCTTTTCCGAACTATTAGGAATTATTCGCAAAGGTACAAAAGAAAATCCAGGAACCGGATTGAATATTCGTCCATCTTTATCGGTTGGCGCTACTTCTATATGTCCGGCTGTACAGGTGATGGATAAAGTGCCTCCATCCTTGTTTATAGATGCTTTTTGGGGAGTTACTTTTACCTCTTCTGCGGGTGATGCGATGACTGGCAGCATCAGATATGTAGCGTCATAGCAGTTTTCTACGTTTATTTCAAGACCTTGCCGGGTGTAGGTATAGTAAATTGTGACAGGAATCTCTCCTTGGACAGGTGCGTTTTGATTTATATCGACCAAATGAGTATTCACGGTAAACCGATAGCCGTTCTTTTCTGTATCACAGATGATATCTGTATTCAGGTCATCCAAATTGCTATATATGGTCCCATTTTGCATAAACTCGATCCGTGGTGTACCTCCCATGATATACTTACGGTTATTACTCTGCATATTAGGTGCTTCAATCAACTGGTATTGGTTCATTGTAGCGGCAAAAACAGGTCCTGCCTGTGTATGCCATAGCATAGAGAGTGCGCCTCCCATCGGATGAGTACCTTTAATTTTATATTCTGCATCATATCCGGTGAATGTAGCACGCCAGGGGCCTTGAGAGATAAGCCAGGTATGGATATCCTTGAAATATTTCAGATCATAGGTTTTATCACGCGGAAGTTCTTGGGAAGAAGTGATATTCAAGGGAGGAAGTTCTAAAAAAGAAGTGATTGCCTTGGCGTGACCGAATGTATGGTGAATGCATGGGGCAATCCCGGAAACCCGATAATGCATGCCACCATAAAGCAGACCTTCGGAAGTAGCCTTTTTCAGTAATTGTATATTACGATGGATTGCTTCTAAATATTCCGGATGTTGGGCAGCCATTGCATAATAGCCTCCCATAAAACCATCACTGGTGCGTCCGCCCCAATAAGTCCATTTAAAACTACGGGTTCCCCAACTATTGTCCCAGGCACCATCGGGTAACATAAATTCCAGGTGAGTAGCCATTGAACGGTCAACGAGAGTCAGTAAATCAGTGTCTTTCGCCATAAGGGCGTAATATACCATATTCGGCAAGGATTCTTCTACATTATAAAGCAGGTCTACCGGAAGACAGCCGTTTTTTGTCTTTGAACTTATATTGGGACCTTCACCATATAGAAAAGTATCGTTTTCAGTGAAAAAGTTTTTTAGATCGGCAGCTATCTGACGGGCTTCTTTTTGAAAATCAGGCCGGTTGCACATCTCTCCAATGGCATACAATGCATAGGTGGCTGAGGCTGAATAGTTCACATTCATATTCCGCATACCTTCCCGTTTGCGGCTGTATATAAAAGGAGTTGCCAGCATGAACTCACCGGCTTCTATCAGTCTTTGCTTCCAATGGTTCCGGGTAGAATCGTCTAATAAATGCCCATGGTAATGTAATGCTTCATAAAGAGCTATGGAAGCGAAGACTGTTGTACCGTTCCAGTCGGAGACATGTACATCGTTCATCCACGAGCCATTGGGAAGATGCACGTTTTCCATCCAGGCCATCAGGCGTTTGGCAGCAAGAAGGTATTTCTCTTTGTGTGTTTTATCAGCCAGATACATTAAGGGGAGTACGGCATCTCCGATGCGCCCATGCATGCGGGCACAGGCAGGGCACAGCACACCACCATTGAGAGACGGATGTAAATTGTCGCATTGATAAGTCAGGAATGTGTCCATCCACTCCGTTAATAACTTTTCTGATTCAGTGCGTAAAGAATTATCGAATGACAGATTGTTATTGGTAGCCTCTTGGGCAGATAAGAATAATGCATTTAACAGTAATAGTACTAAGATTAAGCTTCTCATGTTTTTTTTGATTAGATTATTATTTCAAAAGTAAAGCTTCGCCTCCAGTCTTTTCACCTCTTTTATATAATATCTTATCCACATTTGTCTATGACCAACCGTAATTTTGTTGAATCACTGCTAATATTGTCGAAACATGGCTTATCGAAACAATATTGGCACTCTTTTCGACATAAGAAAACGATTGTTATTCATAAACGCCCTACTTTAGCCTCAAGAATTTATTATTCTTAATACATACTATTTTATGAGACACTTACCTTTATTTATGTGTACTGCTTTTTGTGGTTTATATTCCTTGCAAACCGAGGCAGCTGACAAAAAAAACGAAAGACCCAATATCCTTTGGCTAACCTTCGAAGATACCAGTGCTTATGAATTTGGTTGCTATGGCAATGGCGATGTACATACGCCTAACGCAGACAGCTTGGCAGCTCGTGGCATACAATTTATGAATGCATGGTCTGTGGCACCACAAAGTTCGGCAGCTCGTTCATCTCTTATCACCGGATGCTATTCATCAACTTACGGAATGGATATACACCCGGTTCCTTATGATACTCCGGCTGATATATTCTTTCCTCAAAGATTGCGTGAAGCCGGGTATTACTGCACAAACAATAGCAAAACACATTATAACTCTACTACAGATAACAAAAGCTGTTGGGACGAATGTAACAATAAAGCTTCTTACAATAGTACCAAACGTGGAAAGGATCAGCCTTTCTTCGCTGTATATAACACAGTAACTTCACACATGGGACGTATCCGTACTTTCCACACTGATGGACGCAGGGATTATACTCAAGAAGGTATTTTCCCACAACAACTTACTTTACCTTCCTATGTGCCCGATTTGCCGGAAGTGCGGTCGGATTATGCAGGTCATCTGGAAGCGGTACAGGATGTGGATACTTGGTTGGGAATCTTCCTGAAAGATTTAGAGACTAGAGGATTGGAAGACAATACCATCATTTTCTTTTTCAGTGACCATGGCGGTTGCGTGGCGCGTGGTAAAGGTTATCTGTACGAAAGCGGACTGAAAGTTCCTATGATAGCCTACTTTCCTCCTAAATGGCGGCACCTGGCAAATGGAGCAAAAGGTAAAGAAAATGGTTTGGTGAACTTCACCGATCTGGGACCTACTGTACTTAGTTTAGCAGGTGTAAAGCCTCCCAAGAACATGCAAGGAAAGGCGCTTTACGGCAAGTTCGCCAGTAAAGAAAAGCGTGAAGTACAGTTTGCATTGGCAGCCAACCAACTGCATCATTTCATGCCGGTACGCGCTGTTACGGATGGTCGCTTCAAGTATATCCGTAGTTATATTCCCTACCGTCAGTTTGCTCTGCGTAATTATTATCAATGGGGAATGCCATCCAATAAAGCTTGGGACAAACTGGTGCTGGGAGGTCACAATACCAATCCGGACTGGAAGCAGACTTTTGAACCTCATCCGGCGGAAATGCTGTTTGACCTTGAAAAAGATCCGGATGAATTGCATGATTTATCCGCTATTCCTGAGTATGCGGAAACCTTATATAAAATGCGTCAAGCATTATCCGACCACATTCGTACTACCCATGATTTGGGCTTTTTCCTCCCAAATTCACGTACCGGACATATACTTTATGAGAAAGTACGCAAAGAGAAATATCCCTTGGATGAACTTTATGGGCTTGTCGAAATTGCGGGAACGGCAACTGTAGCTTCTCTTCCCATGTTGGAGAAAGCTATTGCCAGCCCTCTGCCGGAGATGAGATTCTGGGGGGTAGTAGGATATGCAAATCTTGCCAGAGAGAAGCAAATTAATACTTGTCCGCAAGCATTATTGGCACTCTTGCAAGACGAGAATCCTTATATAGCTTCCGAGGCAGCTTATGCGGTTGTTTATCTGGGTAAAGCACAGGAAGGTATTGCCCGCCTTATTACTCCGGCTCAAGAAAAGGACAGGAAAATAGGTTACTCCTCTTTGGAATGTTTATCTTTAGACCCTGAAATGCGCGACTATATCCGTCCGTTTTTGTCTGAACTGAAAGAAGCTGCTGAAAATTTACCGCGTCTTGCAAATGAAGATGCCGGACTTATGGCGCGTGGTATCCTTGTAAACCTGGGTGAAATGGATATTAAAGATCTGCATGGCCCCGAAGCCTACAACAAAGGTTTGAAATTAAACTATGGCCGCAGGGCAATGGTACCTCTACCTAATTAGGAGTTGAAGGAGTTATCAGTCTGCTTGCAGGCTGATAACTCCTTCAAATAAGCTCCATCTAACTCTTGATTCGTATACATTATTAAATATCAATTAAAGAATGAGAACCGCAGTATTAATCCCCCTTTGTCTTTTGTCTTTGGTAACAGTAAGTCCGGTCCGTGCACAGTCAGATAACTTAACACCCCTGAAAGAACGCGTAAATGTGCAGGCTGATTCAGCCCGTACAAATCAGATTATTGACGGGCGTTGGGTGGCCGTCGGTACAAATAAACCCCATACCATTCAGTTGGATTATTCCCGTCCTTTCCAAGGCAAACCTTCTTATCGCTTCGAGCTGAAACAGGAAGACAATACTTTGGAAGGCTATGCCCAGGGAGAAACCAAAGGTCGTGCCGAATTGTGTTATTGTTATGCTGTTGCCAATGATTTCCGTAACTATCCGGCAACTGAATACCTTAATGCACAGAAAATGAAGACTGTATACCATTACGGTAAAGGAAGTTGTCCGCAAGGCTCATCCATGAGTTATACATTCTCTGTTTACATTCCGCGGACTTTGGATAAGGAAGTGTCTACCATCTTTGCACAATGGCATGGTATGCCGAGTCGTACACTTGTTTCCGACCCTGACGGTAAAGTGATGAGACTTAGCGTTGAAGAATTCCTTGAGTTGGAAAAGAGGATGATTTTCAAGAAGAATATAGCCCATGACAAAATAACTAAAATCAATTCCAAAGGAGATACAATCTATAAAGCCGGAAAACCTAATGGCTGGCTGATTGAGCAAGGTGGCTATCCACCTCTTGCTTTCGGCTTTTCACAAGGTTATTTCTATATTAAAGCTAACTCGGACCGCAAATGGCTGACCGATAAAACCGACCGTTGTAATGTAAACCCGGACAAGGCAGAGATTATGAAGCCCGTAACCTCCACTTATAAAGCTTCGACAATAGCTTACAAAATGCCGTTTGATTCCTTTCCGAAAGATTGTTGGATAACCTTCCGGGTGGATATTGACTGGACTCTGTACGGGAAAGAGAAAGAAACCATTCTGAAGCCCGGTCTTCTGGATGTGATTATGTCCTATCAGCAGGCTGGAAAAGAAGTTAAGAAGCATATTGTAAATAAGGAAGAGATATTAATAGGGCGCAATGACGAAGAAGGTTATTACTTTAAATTCGGTATCTATCGTGTTGGAAACAGTACTATCCCTGTTCTATACAATCTTGCCGGTTATGAAGAGCATGAAAAAAGCTCCGGGAAATAAGGCTGTGGGCAAGGACTAAATAAAACCTGCACTACTTTCCCTCAACTCTCGAACTTTTTCGTACTTTTGTCGCTTCAAATTGTTATAGATGAATGGGGGCACTCCAGCCGTCTGTTTGTAAATCATAGATTAAGCGTATGTTGACTAAAGTAATCGAACAAGCTAAGATAGACCGTTTTGCCAGGTGGATGGGGCATGCGGAGAGAATAGTAATTGTAGCCCATGTAGCGCCGGATGGCGATGCCATAGGCTCTTCATTGGGATTGTGGCACTTCCTGAATTCACAAGATAAAACGGTAAATGTCATTGTGCCGAATGCCTTCCCCGATTTTCTGAGATGGATGCCGGGCAGCAAAGATGTGTTACTTTACGATCACTACAAAGAATTTGCCGATAAGCTTATATCTGAGGCCGAAATAATCTGTTGCCTGGATTTCAACGCTTTGAGTCGTATTGATGCAATGGCAGATGCCGTAAAGGCTGCAAAAGGGAAAAAAATATTGATAGACCATCATCTGTATCCCGAAGAATTTTGTGATATTACAATTTCACATCCTAATATATCTTCCACTTCCGAACTGGTGTTCCGTCTGATATGCCGTATGGGTTATTTCAATGAAATTACCAAAGCGGGAGCAGAGTGTATTTATACCGGTATGATGACCGATACGGGTGGCTTTACCTATAATTCCAATAACCGGGAAATCTATTTTATCATCAGCGAGTTGCTTTCCAAGGGTATCGATAAAGATGATATTTACAGGAAAGTTTATAATACTTACTCTGAGAGTCGTTTGCGGTTGATGGGATATGTGCTTTCGCAAATGAAGGTGTATCCTGATTATCATGCAGCCTTGATTTCGTTGACCAGAAACGAACAGGGACGCTTTGATTATATCCGGGGTGACAGTGAAGGATTTGTAAATATTCCTCTGAGTATAAAGGATGTGGTATTTTCCTGTTTCTTACGTGAAGATACGGAGAAGCCAATGATTAAAGTTTCGTTGCGTTCGGTAGGCACATTTCCCTGTAATCAATTGGCTGCCGAATTCTTCAATGGAGGTGGACACTTGAATGCTTCCGGTGGTGAATTCTATGGTACAATGGATGAAGCAAAGAAAGTTTTGGAGCGTGCTTTAGAGAAGTTTAAGCCTTTACTGAATGCGAAAGGATAAAAAAAGAGGGGCACAAAGGTTAAAAGATACGAACTTTCCTCGTAGAGCTTTCAACTTTCAACGAAATCGAATACTTTTGTACGGAATTACTAAATAACAGATAATGAAGAAACTTACATTATTCTTTTTGTCCTTGCTGGCATGTGGATTGGCTTTCCAGGCTTGTGATAATACCAAGACTTATGCAGAAATGCTGGAGGACGAAAAAGATGCTATAAAGGCATTTATACGGGACAGTAGTATCACCTGTCTCTTATACACATCTCCGAGCCCACGAGACTGCAGCTAATCT
>ENA-OZVF01000351-OZVF01000351.1-human-gut-metagenome-genome-assembly--contig:-NODE-351-length-13969-cov-7.260745_pt1 | contig 13969 bp, 10 predicted proteins | sample MGYA00243449_ERZ654053 | MGnify/ENA primary metagenome ERZ654053 (study PRJEB26926, sample SAMN06165127) | human gut metagenome | biome: ENVO:00009003; feature: ENVO:2100002; material: ENVO:00002003... | reverse complement strand
CGAGATTAGCTGCAGTCTCGTGGGCTCGGAGATGTGTATAAGAGACAGGCTTTGCAATGCGGATGAGATATTCATACATCTGTGGCTTTGTACACATCTGATAAGCACCATCAAGCTCTATGATATTCATACCTATATTTGAAGAGCTTCTATACTCCTTAATCAGCTCGTCAAGCAGCTTTTTTGTTTCTTTTTCATTTAATTGTATTGCATCGGCTATCCTTCCAAGCTCCACGGATTCTCCCATGGTAAATAAAATAGCCTCTATTGCAGCTTTATAATTCATATATCCTCAAACCCTCTTTATGCAGCAATTCTTGACTCAATCTGGATATCATCAAAAATATGCTCCTGAACGATAGTTAATTTGCCGGTCTTCATAAGCTCCAGTATGGCAAGAAATGTAACTATGACTTCCACTTTGCTTGACGATGCAGTAAGCATCCCTCTGAAGCTGAAGTGCTTGTGTGAGGCAGCATAGTCTGTCAGAAAGTCCATCTTTTCCTCTAAGGAGACCTCTTCCTTTTCAATCTTTCCAAACTTCGAACGGACCTTATCTATCTTTTCTTCCTGTCTCTTCATTATACTTTGAAAGATTCTGTTTAAATCAGAAAGACGGATATCTCCGACAAGCTCCTCAAGATTAACAGGCTCCTCATATGCAAGGACCTCATCAGGTATGTCCTTCTTCTTATACCACACCTTGCCGGCATCCAGCTGGCGATCTTTAAGCTCGTTTGCCATGCACTTGTACATCTTGTACTCAAGCAGCTGCTGCACAAGCTCTGCTCTTGGATCTTCCTTCTCCTGCTCTTCTTCCTCTTTCTTTGGGAGAAGCATCTTTGACTTTATGTCGAGGAGCGTAGCTGCCATCACGAGAAACTCGCTGAGCGTGTCCAGGTTATCCTTTTTCATCTGATTCACATACTCCATGTACTGCGCTGTAATCTCGACAATCGGGATATCATAAATATTTACTTTATTTTTCTCTATCAGGTATAAAAGCAGGTCAAGCGGTCCCTCAAACACCTGAAGCTTAAAAGTCATATCCATAATTTACTCTCCGTTAATCCTTCAAAAACTGTGCCATAACGTAATTGGCTACATCCTTTCCTCTCTCCGATAAATAGATATGCCCAGCCTTTACCACGAGCAGCTCCTGTTTTTTCAGGCTGTCTATCGTATCCTTGTAGATTGCATCTATCGAAATACCAAATGCCCTCTCAAAGGCTTCTCTTGTGACCCCCTCATTCATACGAAGTCCAAGAAACATAAACTCCTCCATCTGTCCCTTTTTGTCTATAACATCAGCTGCCACATGCAGATTGGCCTTAAATATATCATCACCCACATCATGTATATGACGGCAGCGCGACAGATATTCATCCATATCGGATGTATTGGTATATCTGACATTTGATATAAGCGATGCCGCCCCTATTCCAAGTCCTAAATAGTCAGCTCTGGTCCAGTAGCCTATATTATGGCGGCACTCCATACCTCTTTTAGCATAGTTAGATGTCTCATACTGCCTGTAGCCGGCATCCATAAACGCCTTCTGTCCCGCCTTTTCCATATCATATAACTCGTCCTCGTTAGGCAGAAACTCCGTTCTCATGCCCGCCTCCTGGCGCACCATGTCAAACTTGTACTTTTCATAGAAAGGAGTACCCTTTTCCACTATAAGAGAATACGCCGATATATGATCCGGATGAAGCCTTATAATCTTGTTTACTGTCGCCATATACTGTGACGCTGACTGTCCCGGCAGACCATACATCAAATCTACATTGATATTTTTAAAGCCCACGTTTCTGGCCACCTCATAATTCGTCACAAACTGTTCAAATGTATGTATACGCCCGAGCAGCTTAAGCTCATCATTATTTGCCGACTGCAGTCCTATGGACAGGCGGTTGATTCCCGCATCCCTGTATGCTAAAAGCTTTTCCCTGCTAAGCGTACCGGGATTGCACTCTATGGATATCTCAGCATCAGGCAGCACATTAAAGCAGTCAAACACACCCTCCATCAAAGCAGCAATCCACTGCTCATCTATAGAGCTTGGTGTACCTCCTCCGATATAGACAGATGACACCTGATAGTTCTTCATAAGCGGGCCGTAAAATATCATTTCCGCCATAAGCCCCTTGACATAGCGAAGCTTTGCATCATCGTCTGCGGGAAATGATAAAAAATCACAATATTCACATTTTCTCACACAAAATGGTATATGAATATAAATCTCAAGATTCTTCATATGTGCGATTACTCCTCATCCAGCTTAAGCACACTCATGAATGCCTCCTGTGGTATCTCTACATTGCCCACCTGACGCATCCTCTTCTTTCCTTCCTTCTGCTTCTCAAGCAGCTTCTTCTTACGTGAAATATCACCACCGTAGCACTTGGCAAGCACATCCTTGCGAAGCGCCTTAACCGTCTCTCTTGCTATAATCTTGCCACCGACTGCTGCCTGAATAGGTATCTCAAACAGATGCCTTGGTATCTCACCCTTAAGCTTCTCGCACATCTTACGGCCTCTTTCGTATGCACTCTCCTTGAATACGATAAATGAAAGTGCATCGACCATTTCCTTATTGATTAAGATGTCAAGCTTGACAAGCTCTGAGCGCTCATAATCCTTCATCTCATAGTCGAACGAAGCATAACCCCTCGAGCGTGACTTTAAAGCATCAAAGAAATCATAGATAATCTCATTTAATGGCAAGTCGTACTTTATGAGAGCTCGTGTTTTTTCGATATACTCCATGCTGATATAGACTCCTCGTCTCTCCTGGCACAGCTTCATAATCGCACCGACATAGTCACTTGTTACCATAATCTCTGCAGATACGTATGGCTCCTCCATATACTCAATCTCTGACGGATCCGGCATATTTGAAGGATTGGTCAGATCTATCACCTCACCGCTTGTCTTGTGAATCTTGTAAATAACACTAGGTGCAGTGGTAACGAGATCCAGATCAAACTCTCTCTCCAGTCTCTCCTGAATAATTTCCAGATGTAAAAGACCAAGGAATCCGCATCTAAAGCCAAAGCCAAGTGCCAGTGATGTCTCAGGTTCAAACTGTAATGAAGCGTCGTTGACCTGCAGCTTTTCAAGCGCATCCCTTAAATCAGGATACTTTGCACTGTCGGCAGGATAAAGACCACAGTAAACCATAGGGTTGACCTTCTTATAGCCCGGAAGCGCCTCATCGCACGGTCTGTCAACGAGTGTAACTGTATCACCCACGCGTGTATCCCTGACATTTTTGATGCTGGCCGCAATGTATCCAACCATACCGGCCGAAAGCTCATCGCATGGTATAAACTGGCCTGCGCCAAAATAACCCACCTCTGTAACCACATCAGATGCACCTGTAGCCATCATCTTTATTGTGTCTCCTACCTTTACAGAGCCTTCTCTCAGTCGGCAGAAAATAATGACTCCCTTATAAGAATCATATGTTGCATCAAATATAAGCGCCTTAAGCGGTGCATCTTTATCGCCTGTTGGTGCCGGAATCTTTTTTACAATCTGCTCCAGCACATCCTCTATATTGAGTCCTGTCTTTGCGGAAATACGCGGTGCATCCATAGCTTCAATACCGATAACATCCTCAATCTCCTGTGCCACCTCATCCGGGCGCGCACTCGGCAGATCCACCTTATTTATAACAGGAAATACATCCAGGTCATGATCCAGTGCAAGGTAAACATTTGCAAGTGTCTGTGCCTCAACGCCCTGGGCCGCATCCACTACAAGTATAGCTCCGTCACATGCCGCAAGACTCCTTGATACCTCATAGTTAAAATCCACGTGTCCCGGTGTATCTATCAGATTAAAAATATACTCTTCGCCATCCTTTGCGGTATATATAATACGGACTGCCTGAGACTTGATTGTGATACCACGCTCTCTCTCTAAATCCATATTGTCGAGCACCTGAGCCTGCATCTCCCTGCTGGTAAGTGTGCCTGTTTTTTCTATAATTCTGTCCGCGAGTGTAGATTTACCGTGATCAATATGGGCAATAATACAAAAATTGCGGATTTTGCTCTGATCTATTGACATATGTCCTCCTAATGCTTTCAATAACTCATCAAAGTTTATCAGATTTGTGAAATAAAGTCTATATTATTTTAACACTTTATCAAGTATATCTGCAAGTGGTTCCATTGCATTGTACGCCTCCTCCTTGGTATTTGTCTGCGCTCCTACCTCCACGAGCAGCGATTTCGGACACAGATGCATATTATATCTGTAGCCCTTTAAGTATATGCGCCTTGCAAGCCCCGGATAATACTCATTTGCCATGAGCTGCAGCTGAAATGAAAACGCCAGATTATCCCCCAGATACTCATTGGGCAGACTATTAATCGGCCCCCTTGCAGCAGTGCGGCACAGCCCGTTAAAAAACATAATCTGTGCCATAGGCTTTCCATCTATTGTGGCAGCAAGCCTTGTTGTCTCAGCCACTCCATCCCTGTGCAGGTCAATAACCACCTTTATAGACGGATTTTTCTCAATAATCTCTGTAATCTCAGGAAGTGAATTAGAATACGCATGGTCGCGGTCATTCACATCATACTGCCCCTTGTGATGCAGCACATTGTAGCCGTATTTTTCCCTCAAAAGTGATTCAAGCCTGTCACCCACTCCAACTACGGTCTCTGTCTCTGATGTGTCAATGGAATCACTGTACCCCTCCTGCGAATGTGTATGGTATATGAGTATATCAGGACCGTCGCCTGACTTTTCTATAGACATATCGCGTCCAAGCAAAGCCTCCTCACACAGCTCATCGGTTCCTATATATGTAGTCTTGTCCACCTGATAATAGTTTTTTACCAGATTGTCAAAGCTCATATCTACCTGCGGCATTTTCACGTTCTGCTGCTCCTTGAGCTCTGCCAGCTCACCGTTTTTCTCAGCTTCATCAACAAATGCCAGCTGGTCGGTATCCGGCAGCATATTGTTCCTGACACTTGCATTTTCATTTTCCATCGCAGCAAGCTCCTCATATGAGAGAATACCTCCTGCTGTATCCTCATCCTCCACAATACGCAGCTCCTTCTTTTTTGAATCATCACACTCCTTGTCAGAATATGTAAGGTGCGGAAATTTTTCTTCCACGAACTTCTTTCCCACACCATCACCGCAAAACAGCATAGACGCAATATATATAAATGCTATAAGCACAATCATTTTTTTCTTCACAATATCATCTCCCATCTAAAGCATCAGGCAGCCCCTGCTACATAAAGCTTATGCGGCTGGCTCTAATGATATTCGAAGCAATAAAATTATTCACTATAGTCATCATATTCATCGTTTGAAAAAGCCATATTTATGCCCTCAGACAAAAGCCCTGCCAGTCTCTTAACCGTCTCGTCAATATCCTTCGGCGTCACAAACATGCCGTTTAACTTAGGCGACATGAGCTTTGCGGTGTTCTCCCGGCTGGCATTTACCGCATCTGAAACAATAGTCACCGCATCAATGACTGTCGGAATACCAATTGCGATAACAGGCACTCCAAGATTGTCATGGTTAATACCGTCCCTGTGGTTTCCTACCCCGCTTCCGGGCACTATGCCTGTATCCGTCAGCTGTATGGTACAGCCCAGCCTCTTTGTACTGCGTGCCGCAAGCGCATCAATTGTCACAACAAAATCAGGCTTCACCTCGCTCACCACACCCTTTATTATCTCAAGGCACTCCATGCCTGTCTGAGCCATCACGCCAGGCACCAGGCCGCACACACTGTTGACGTTCTCGTTGCCAAACGCATACCTGCCATATTCCTTTACTATATGACGGGTGATAAACAAGCTGTCAATGCATCTGGGGCCGAGCGCGTCCGGAGTTACATTTCTGTTCCCAAGCCCGACAACAAGCGCCGCATATATATGCTTGTCACAGACAGCCTTTACAAAGCTCTTAAGCTCTCTTGAAAGCTCTCTTGTCACAGCCTGACAGCACTCCTCGTCCCCCTCTGACAGCAGCGCGGCCTCAATTGTCACATATTTTCCTTTAGGACGGCCTGTAGCCCTGACTGCATTTTCCGAGTCAATCGTCACTACACTGACTACAATTCCGTTATCCAGCTTTTTTTCAGAGAAATTCACACCTCTCATATCAGTGTTTGCCTTTCTAAGGCTCTCCTGCGTCTCAAGCGCCAGATCAGTTCTTGCACACCATTTATCAGCCGACAAATCAATACACCTCCCCTGTATGATATTCAAAAATCACATATATGTTAATTTTTTGCAATTTTTTTCAAAATATGTATTGACAGAGTGGAAAGGTTGACATATTATATTCTAGTATGTTTGTGCCAAAGCGTCCGTGTCTGTTTTGGCATACATTAGATTAAATATTTGGAGGTGTACGAGTTGGCTAACATTAAATCAGCAAAAAAGAGAATTTTAGTAACAGAGACTAAGGCTGCTAGAAATAAAGCAATCAAATCAGGAGTTAAGACAGCAATCAAGAAGGTTGAGGCTGCTGTAGCTGCAAATGATAAGGCTGCTGCTGAGGCTGCATTAAAGGATGCAACTTCTGCTATCGCAAGCGCTGGTTCAAAGGGTATCTTCCACAAGAACAACGCAGCTAGAAAAGTATCTCGTTTAACAAAGCTTGTTAACGGATTAGCTTAATTACTATATAGCAATAAATAATAAAACCCATCGGTGCCGTCATACCGATGGGTTTTTTGTATATTTGCGTTATATCATTTACTGCCTGTCGCATGAGTGTCTGTCATATCTGCAGAGTACTGCACTATGAAAAGCTCCACTGCCATCTGGTCATTCATCCGGCCTGTCTTCACAGCCTCCTCATACGCCACACCGTCTCTTACAGCCTGCTTTAAGTCATCCAGCGAATATGCCCTGCACTGCGCCTGGTATTTGCGCACCGCCCACTCCGGACAGCCGGCCTTTGACGCTATATCCTTGTTGCCAAAGCCCTTATTTGTCATGGCTTTCACATTCATCAATATATTGAACTGGCGCGATATGAGATACATAATACGCATGGCAGGCTCTTTGAGCGCCAGCAGATCGTAATACAGCTCAAGCGCACGCTTTTGTCTGTGTGATGCAATCGCATCGACCATCTCAAACACCTTGTTTGTAATCTGCTCTGTCGTTACAGCCTCCACATCCGAAAGCTCAATCACTTCCTTGTCCATGCAGTAGCACAGCAGCTTCTCAAGCTCCTTGTCGATATTTTCCATATCCGTACCGGTTTTTTCTATGAAGCTGTTGTAGGCAGCCCGGCTCATTCCCTTATTTTCCTTCCTGATGCGCGCCCCTATCCATCTGGCAAGTGTCTCATCAGTCTGTTCCTTGAACTCCACAGGATTGCCACATTTGGCTGCTGCCTTATAAAGCTTCGAGCGCTTATCAACGCTCTCCTCCACAAATATAAAGTGTGTGCTCTCCGGTGAATCCTTTAAATACTCTCCAAGCTCATCGCCTGCCTTTGAGAAAATACCGGCATCCTCAATAAGAATCACTCTCCTGTCCGCAAAAAACGGAAGTGTCTCCGCCAGGTCAATTATTTCCTTCTGATTGATTCCATCGCCCTCAAACGATGAAAAGTTCATACTGTCGCCCTCGCTGACCATAGCCTTTATGAGCTTGTCCCTGTACTGTTTTATGAGGTATCTCTCCTGTCCATACAGCAGATAAACCTTTTTGAAATCTCCTGCTTTTATATCATTGTCTATTGTTTTCATATATAGCACTCTCTTTATACTTAATCTGGCCGCTTTGCATTGTGTAAAAAATACGGCACTTTGCATCAGTAAGCCTCTCCATAGCTTCATCAGCCGGATGTCCGTAGCGGTTTTCTGCCGCGCATGATACCGCAGCCCACCTCGGACTTAAAGCCTCAATCCATTCTTTAGAGCCTGAATACTTGGAGCCATGGTGATTTGCCTTGTAAAAATCCACAGAAAGCTCTTTTCCATACTCTGCCACAAGCTCTTTTTCCACCTCAGATGGTATATCTCCGCCGAAAATACCGCTGAAGGCGCCATCTGTGAGCTTTAGCACAAGACACATATCGTTTCTGTCCGATGCTGTATCGGCTGTTCCCGGATACAGGCACATGACGCCATCAGTCTCTTCCTTTGCTGTATTGCGCAAGCCTGAGGCAGCACTTATTTCAATCGAATCGCCCTTTGACATGAAGCATATATCTATTCCTGCTTCCTTTGCTTTCAAAACAAGCTCATCCATAGCCGCTTCCTTAGCAGCAGCTTCTGCCACAACTATATGCTCTATAGTATATCCGCTGTCTATCACCTCAGACAGTCCGCTTATATGATCACTGTCAGCGTGAGAGACAAACCAGTATGATATACCCTGTACGCCGTTATACTTAAGAAACGGCAGGATCACATTCTCACCAAGCTGTTTTCTGTCCAAGCTGCCTCCATCGATAAAGATGCATGTGCCGGACTCAAAGCGGTAAAATATGCCATCTCCCTGCCCCACATCCAGTATATCAAGCTGCGCAGCAGCTTTTGGCTTCACAAGCAAAATTGCAAGCAGCACTGCTGTGCACACTGCTCTTTGAACACTGTAAAGAATTGGTCTTTTTTCCTTTAAGCCACGCTCTATGGCACGTTTTTTAAGTGAAAATACCACCAAAAAACCGCTCAAAGCAGCATAAAAAAGAAAAATCCTGTATCCATCAGGGGCTCCTGTGATAACCGATGCCCCCGGAAGCTTCATAACAAGACCGCAAAGCAGCTCATAGAGCTTTAACACAGCAAATGCAGGAAACACCAGCACTTTGCCGGGTATCGCACCAACGCAGCCTGCGACAGACGCAAGCAGACCCGAGATAAATATGACAGGTAAAGCCGGTATCACAACGAGATTTACAAACACCGCAAAAAGAGGCAGCTCATAATAGTTCATAGCCACAACCGGAAGCATCGGAAGCTGTATGGATACAGATGCCCAGAATTTCTCACCCTTAGGCGCACTCATCACAGGCGTCACAATACCTATGGCAAGTATGGCCGAGGCCGAGAACACAAATCCGGCATATCCCAAAACCATAGGATTGTCCCACAGCAGGTAAATAACCATGATGCCAAGAGAATTGAGCATATCTGCGCATCTTCCTAAAGCTGCCGCAAGCATTGTAAGTATGAACATCCCCACGGCACGCCTCGTGGACACGGCATTTCCCGTCATAACAGCATAGCTTAGTATAAGTGCCGCAGAACAGATAAATGCCGCTGTATAGCTCACCCTTCTTTTTCTGAGAAGCCTGTAAAAGGCCATGCCAACTATAGAAATATGAAGCCCGGAAATAGCCAGTATATGTGAAATACCGCTGATCTGGTACAAATCCTTTATCTCATCATCCAGATACGACTTGTCTCCAAGCAGCATGGATGAAAGCACTCCTGCCGTTGTCTCATCAGTCACACTAAGAAGTGAAGCTGACAGCGTATCACGAAGCCTTTCAAGCCTGTGGTAAAACCATGCATGTTTACCGGCGCTCGTCTTAATATCGTCTGCCTTCACAGAGAAATCAATTCCCTGCGAGCGGTAAAAGCATGCTCTGTCAAACTCTCCCTCATTTGTAGCAGCCTTAAACAAACCTATCTTGCCGTAAGCTTTCATATAATCGCCCAGCTGTGCGCTTTTGCTGTCACTGTAGACCACGACATCACCACAGGATATTTTTCTGCCATAAGCCTTGCTGTCCTCAGGCTGCACCACGCAGTCTGTCATATAATACCTGTATGAGAAATACTTGTATTCAGTTTTATAAATTTTCCCCCAGACGATGACAGATTTTTCATCTGTCATATACTGCATATAGCTGTCACGTTTTTCATCCACTGAAGCATATCTGAATTGCGCCAACGTAAAAACAGCCGACGATGTCAGGATAAGCAAAATAACTATACGCCTGACAGCAGAAAAGCTGCCCTTAGCTGCCACACACTCAGCTACTAGCGCCACAAGCAGCATGGCAAAAGCCAAAAAGCCAAAGCCCCTGCCATACATACCGGAAACAGTCCCTGCAGTATAGACCAACGCAAATAAAAACATCGGTCTTTTACTAATACTCTTCTCCTCCTAATCAAATCTATTCTATTTTTCGTTTTTTTCCGTGGAATCATCAGAATCCACTATATCCTTATTGAACTCATACATGCCACTTAGCTTGTAATTATAAAGCAGCATGCCGTCATTCTCGCCGTCAAGCGAGATCTGTACCTTGTCCACAGTAGGCAGCGAGGTAAGCGAATTAACTATCGAATACAGCACCACATCCTCTGTCAGCTTATTGTCAATAGTATTTCTGAACGAAGAATCAAAGTTCAGATAGCATATCCTGTCTGCCACAGACACATTGATAAGCTTTGTCGTACCCGGAAGAGTTGCTTTAAGCTTAGAGCCCTTCGGGCCCTCAATAAGCTGCTCAACAACAAGCTTTTCAAGCGCTATATTTGAGCTGTAATGTATCACTCTTGTCTGTTTTTCAAGCCCTGTACCATCCTTGTCAGCAAAATAAAGCGTGAGTGTCTCCTTCACACTTGTATTAATCTGCTCACCCGGATTCTCAACAAAATCATCAGCACCCATGCTGCCGACGATCTCATCATCCGAGTCCACAAGAGGAATACTGTTTACGGTAAATGTGACATATGAGATACTATCTAACTGTGTGAGTGTGCGGACCACAGACGCTCTCAAAAGCACCTCCTGTGCAGCCGTAAGGTCATAATACTCCTTGCTGAAATCCACAGTGCAGTTATAGTTTTTCTCGTCATGACCTCTCACAGACACCTCATCCGGAATCGCCTTGCGCAGTCTTGAGTCTTCAGGCTTATCCTGCAGTCTTCCTAGAAGCTCATCCACCTGCTTGTCTACATCTGAGTTTTTGCTTCTAAGCACATATGACTCCGGCACGCTGCTCGTAACATCCATATTCAGACAAAACACCTCAACCGTATTATCTGCTTTTTTCTTTGTGCAGCCGCCCATGGAGAGCAGAATTACTGCAGTGAGCACGAATATAATTATTCTTTTCACGTCAAGCCTCCTATACAATATAGTTGAGCGGTATACGCACATCAAAGGTAGTGCCCTCTCCCATCACACTGTGAGCCTTTATAGCTCCCCTATGCATAAGAATAGAGCTTCTTGTAATGGCAAGTCCCAGACCTGTACCGCCAATCTCTCTCGAATGCGACTTGTCCACGCGATAAAATCTCTCATAGATGTGCTCTAAGGACTCCTCCGGTATACCTATACCGTTGTCCTCCACCTTCAGATAGAAATACTGATGGTCCGCATTTAAGGACACATGAACATAGCCACCGGTCTCGTTGTCATTGTACTTGATTGCATTCTCAATGAGGTTTGTAAAAGCAAGCGTCAGCTTCACCTCATCTATCTCTGCAGTTACCGGTCTGAAGCTCTCGAGTACAAGCTCCACCTGCTGCTTGTCAGCAATCGGCTGAAGTCTCTTCATAATCTGCTCGAGCAGGTCATTGATATTAACACTCTCGATATTCAGCGTAGCAGCCGACTTATCCATCTTGACCAGTGATAACAGGTCATTTATTATCTTTGTCTCTCTGTCTATCTCGCTTGTGATATCTCCCATGAACTCCCTGTACATCTCAATCGGAGCCTCATCACCCATGCTGTTGATGGAATCTGCGAGTACCTTCATGGAAGTAAGAGGTGTCTTGAGCTCATGTGACACATTCGATACAAACTCCTGTCTGGACTCATCCATGACCTTCATTCCGCTCATCAGCTCATTAAAATTCCTGCTTATTATAGCAGTCTCCGCATAGTCATCTACATCCAGCTGCTCTTTTCCAAAGCCATCCTTAATGTCTGATATCTCGTCAGAAAGCTTCTTAATCGGAACAAAAAGGTGCAAAAGCACAAGCACACCAAAAAAGAGCACCACCGCACCTGCGATAATGGCAACCGTCACCGCAATCTGTGTCAGATACGACATATTTAGCGATATATTGTCCGTCGACACACTTACAACAAGTGCTCCCTCTATCTTTGAATCCTTGTCGTTTGGATTGCTTATCGGAACAGAAAGCTCGATATAGTGGTTTTTAGAATCATAGTTTGTAATCTCTGAAGCAGAGAAGGTCTTGATAACCTCCTCTGAGACAATAGTATTGCCATCATCTAAATTGTACGTATCCTTAATAATCTTAAAATGCTTGTCAACTATGAGCACACGGCCCTCATATATAGTAGTAAGAGTGTCAATCTGAGCATCAATATTGCTCAAGTCACTGCCATCCTTATCAAAGTATTTACTTGTGGATATCTTGTTTGCGAGAATCTTTGCCTGACTAAGCACTTCACTTTCGCGGATTGAAACCGCTCTGGACTCGTAGGTGTTAAGTATGCCGAAGCACAGCACCACCTCCGGTACCAGAACGAGAACAAAAATCATGAAAATCAGCCTGGATTTCAGACTCTTATAAAATGCAAAATGTACTTTACTCTTAAACATTTTAGAACCTTTCTGAAAGTATTACTTCTGGTTGTAGTAATATCCCACACCCCACTTGGTATGAACGTACTTCGGCTCGCTTGGATTTGCCTCAATCTTTTCACGAAGACGTCTGACATGCACATCAACCGTACGCACGTCACCCGGGTAATCCTCGCCCCATACAATCTTTAAAAGGCTCTCCCTACTGTACACTTTATTTTCATTTTTGATCAGAATCTCGAGCAGTTCAAACTCTCTTGCTGTCAAATTGATTTCATTATCATTTATGAACAAACGTCTGCTGTCACAGTCGAGCTTGATATCACCCTTTTCGATTACAGATGACTGTACCTGTGGTGCGCGTTCCGGTGAAGTGCGCCGCATGATTGCCTTGATTCTGGCCTTTACCTCAAGAATATTAAATGGCTTTGTGATATAGTCATCAGCGCCGTACTCAAGTCCTAAAATTTTGTCCATGTCATCGCCCTTTGCAGTGAGCATGACAATTGGGACATCAGAAAACTCCCTTATTGCCTGACACACCTCAAAGCCATCCATCTTTGGAAGCATGACATCTAAAAGAATCATATCATATGAATTGGCCTTCGCCATATTTAAGGCCTCCTCACCGTCATATGCGCAGTCTACCTCCATGCCATCCTGCAGCAGACTGAAACGTATTCCTTTTACAATTAACTTTTCGTCGTCAACGACCAGCACTTTTTTTGCCATTTATACACTCCTAATTTACTGTTATATCATCTTTTATTTTATTAAACATCGCTTCACCGATGCCGGACACCCTCGTGATATCCTCAATCGAAGAAAACAATCCATTTTTGGCGCGATCTTCAACAATACTCTTTGCCTTGCTCTCACCAATTCCGGAAAGAGCCATTAGCTGCTCGACAGTTGCGGTATTGATATTGAGCTTGCCATCCTTTACGCCTATATGCTCCTCAGCGCCGCCCTTCATCAGCGAGCCATCTATGCCGGTGGTATATGTGCCCTCAGGTATGTGATCCGACTTAAGCTCCTCTACAGTTGGGAAATACAGCATCTGCCCATCATACAGCTCTGATGCCAGATTCCAAAAGCTTTTGTCAGCTGTATCCAGCATGCCTCCTGCCATATCAACGAGCTCACAAACTCTCGCGCCCGGCTTTACTCTGTATACACCGGGATTGGCAACCTGACCACAGATATAGACGCACCACTCAGTAGATTCATCAGTGTCATCTGCTGTGTCTTTTGCCTTCTGCTCCTGTTCTCCATCGGATGCAGCTTTCTTCTCCTTGGAATCGGCAGTCTGTCTGTTTACATCACTTGAAACCACAGCAGTCTGCTCCGTTTCAGAAGCAAAATGAACTGTGGCATCATCCTTTTTACAGCCGCAAAGGCCAAACGCTATTGTTAAAATAAACGCACTTAATAATATTAT
>ENA-OZVF01000341-OZVF01000341.1-human-gut-metagenome-genome-assembly--contig:-NODE-341-length-14346-cov-5.562522_pt1 | contig 14346 bp, 9 predicted proteins | sample MGYA00243449_ERZ654053 | MGnify/ENA primary metagenome ERZ654053 (study PRJEB26926, sample SAMN06165127) | human gut metagenome | biome: ENVO:00009003; feature: ENVO:2100002; material: ENVO:00002003... | reverse complement strand
ATACGAGATTAGCTGCAGTCTCGTGGGCTCGGAGATGTGTATAAGAGACAGCATACAAACCTACCGCAGGAGTATTGATACGCGATCCGATTCCCCGGATGTAAATGGCTGAGGTGAGTCTTGAACCATAGTCGGGCATAAAGAAATTGGGTACCAGTGAACTCACGTTCTTTAAAGTGGTGATTTGGTTTGCTTGCATATCTTTTTGGGAGAGTAAAGATACGGCTGTAGGAAGTTCCCTTAATTTTCCGGTTTCTTTAGGTGAAGCGATAACTACCACCTCTTCTATATCAATGACTTTTGTAGTGTCCTTAGGCAGCGTGTTGATATCTTCAGCAAAAGTTGTTGCAGCCAGCAGGCAGGATGTAATGAATAAAATGTTTTTTCTCATATTTATTGTTTGGTTTTATTTGATACATCACGGATAACCAGAGTTGCTACAAGTTTCTACCAGGCGGAAAATTTATATATTCCACTCTGTATAATCCATGATGGAGAATGATTCCGGCTGCAAAGTAACGGTAAACCTGATATGTGTGCAATCCTAATAAATGAGGATTTTATATTCTGTCTGCTTCAATGTAGCCATTCATCACAGCATAAACGGTAAGACCGGAAACAGACTTGATGCCCAGTTTTTCAGTAATGTTCTTGCGGTGGGAGATAACGGTGGTCAGGCTGATATTAAGTTTGTCGGCTATCTCTTTGTTGATAAGTCCTTTGGTGATAAGTATCAATACTTCTATTTCCCGGACAGACAATTCATGTTCCGTTTTTTCTATGTGCATTGCTTTATCTGCTGCTTGTTTTCTTGCCTGATGTCCATATTGGCGCAATTGATGGATGTCTTTTATCAAAGAACCTTCATCTTGGTAGATATTCAGCTTGGGAACACCGGATAATTGAGGTTGGTTGTCACCTCCTGCTAATACAATTGTTTTTGGTTTACGAAGTAAAAAGAAGGAAGTATGTTCAAAATAGATTTGGGCAGAGATAAAATAATGGGCATACATGTCCGGTGTGTCATCCGTCAGCTCACCAAAGGAATGGAATACACGGATAGTAGCCATTGGAATGATATCTTCCAAAATGTTTTTTAACCCCAGGCAAGTGAGGGTATTTGGGTCTACTATGGCTATTTCGGGATGATGCATGATGTTTTCTTTGGTGCAAAGATACATATCTTTTATAAAAAACAGATTCATAAAGACAAAGAAATCTTCTTTTAGGCAACATCACCAATCATTTATTTGTAGGGGCGCATTTGAATGCGCCCGCATACGTGTTGTAAATCATTTTCGGATAGGTTCAATCTGTCCTTACTCCTAAATAAGTGGCTGCTGCTTCAGCACATTTTTCTCCATCGATACCTGCTGAAACAATTCCTCCGGCGTAACCTGCTCCTTCTCCACAAGGAAATAACCCATTGACAGTGACATGTTGCAGTGTCTCATTATCTCGCAGGATCCGTACCGGAGCCGACGTGCGTGTTTCTACACCAATCATCACTGCTTCATTGGTCAGGAAGCCATGGCTGCTCTTTCCGAATTGTTGGAAACCTTTGCTCAAACGGTCGGTAATGAATGCAGGCATCCAAAAATGCAGGGGAGAGGAAACTAATCCCGGACTATACGAACTGTCGGGTAAATCATAGCTTAGTTTTTTGCGGGTGAAGTCCACCATTCGTTGTGAAGGTGCGGTTTGGCGCATATTGCCTTGCTGCCAGCAGGAGGCCTCCAATGCTTCTTGGAAATACATCATGGTTAATGGACAATGGTCGGTAGTCCATTGACCATGATTTTTATTAGTGGCTTTTAATTCTTCACTTTTCGTTTTTAATTCTTCTGTAAAAAGATTATTTTCCGCCAGATCTTCCAGCCTGATTTCTACCACCATGCCGGAGTTGCTCCATTTGGAGCCGCGGTTGCTGGGACTCATGCCGTTTACTACAATCTGATGCGGACCGCTTGCGGCAGGAACAACAAATCCTCCCGGACACATACAAAAACTATAGACACCACGTCCTTCTACTTGTGTCACAAAGCTATATTCAGCGGCAGGCAGATACTTTCCACGTCCGTTTTTATTATGATATTGTATTTGGTCAATCAGCATGGACGGGTGTTCCAAACGTACTCCTACTGCAATTCCTTTGGTTTCCATCTCTATACCATTGTCATACAACCACCGATACACATCCCGTGCGGAATGTCCGGTAGCCAGAATAACAGGTCCTTTGAAAGTCTTTCCGGTATTTGTTTCTATACCTGTGATTTTGTTTTTTTCTATAATAAGGGAATCCATTCGTGTTTCGAAATGCACTTCACCACCACATTCTATGATGGTATTCCGCATATTTTCAATCACACGCGGCAACTTGTCTGTACCGATGTGGGGATGGGCATCTGCCAGGATGGAGGTACTGGCGCCATGTTGGCAGAATACATTCAGAATTTTGTTCACATTCCCTCGCTTTTTGCTTCGGGTATAGAGTTTGCCGTCTGAATAGGCTCCTGCTCCTCCTTCTCCGAAACTGTAGTTGCTTTCAGGGGCAACTTTGTGCTCACGGCTGATACGGGCGATATCTATTTTTCTATCGCGTACATTCTTACCTCGTTCCACTACGACAGGCCGGAGTCCTAACTCTATTAATCGCAAAGCAGCAAAAAGTCCGCCCGGTCCTGCTCCCACGACAATGACTTGTGGTTTCCCATCTACCTTATTATATATAGTACGGGTGAACTCCTCATCTTGTGGCATTTCATTAATATATAGGCGTACTTTCAAATTTACATAGATGGTGCGTTGACGTGCGTCTATGCTCCTTTTTAAGATGCGAAGGGCATGGATGGTACGTATATCCAATCCCTTGTCATGTCCGATGAACTGTTTCAGTGACTGTTCGTTGGCTGCTTGTTCAGGCAAGACTCTTATTTGAAATTCCTGTATCATGGTTCTTATTTGGATTGTTCGCCTTCCGGCATTAATTTTTTACGGTAATAAGAATTGGCGGTATATAGTGCGGCGGCAGGGTTGTGTCCTGTCACACGGTCTTTGGTCACTAAAGTTGTAGTATAGGCATTAGAGTACTTGTAGAATAAACTGTCATGTCCCACACATAGTCCGATAACCACGTTCAACTCTGTATGTGCTTGGTTGAGAAGGCGTGCTTGTAGGATAGGGTTACACATTGCCGCACCGATTTTTTCACATTCTTTGGGGATTCCGATAGAGGATTTGGCTATTCCGGCTACTTTGCAGATTACTGAATATACCTCAAAGCCGTTAGCACGGAGGATGCGGGCAAAAATACGGGCTTCATTCACCAGCCCGATACAATAGGCAATTCCTAGTTTTTTATATCCCATCTTGCGTGCGAAGGTCATGATTTCTTCCACACGGGTTAATCGGCAGTAACCTTCATATTCCACTTCGGCACTGGTTGCCATTATCTTGTTATTGTCGTTATATTGTTTCAACGCCCATTCCAAATCTTCTTGTTCCAAATGGGTAGTCAGACAAAATTCAGGGTAAGTGCGCTCTTTGAACTTGCAGTTCTGTGTGCCGCAGTCTATGCAGGTCGGGGGGTATGATTGTTCTTTTGTCATTTTATATCATTATTCAAATTAAGTTTTCTCTTATTTATCTCATCCAAACAAAGCCCGGAACGCTTCTTCTACCTTCCTTACCGGAATGATTTCTATCTTTAATTTTGATGTATCCATTCCTTGCAAATTATGTTTCGGTATAAGAATTTGTTTGAAACCTAACTTCTCTGCTTCTCCGATGCGTTGCTCAATACGGTTTACAGGTCGGATCTCACCACTCAGTCCTACTTCACCCGCCATGCAGGTGTCACGTTCTATTTCCGTATCCATATTGCTGGATAGAATGGCACTGATGACAGACAGGTCGATGGCCGGATCATTCACTTTCAATCCACCTGCGATATTCAAAAAGACATCTTTTTGTGCCAGTTTGAATCCTACCCGTTTTTCAAGTACTGCCAGAAGCATGTTCATACGTCGTAAATCAAATCCGGTGGCAGAACGTTGCGGATTCCCATATACTGCCGAACTGACTAAAGCCTGTGTTTCAATCAAGAAAGGGCGGACTCCTTCTATGGCAGAGGCGATAGCAACCCCGCTCATCCCGTCATGGTCTTGGCTAAGCAACAGTTCGGACGGGTTGCTCACTTGGCGCAAACCGTTTTGGCGCATTTCATAAATGCCCAGTTCGGCGGTGCTTCCGAAACGGTTCTTGATGCTGCGGAGAATGCGGTACATATAATGTTGGTCACCTTCAAATTGCAATACGGTGTCTACAATATGTTCCAGTACCTTGGGGCCGGCAATGCTTCCTTCTTTATTGATATGGCCGATCAGAATGACCGGCGTATTTGTTTCTTTGGCAAATTTTAAAATAGAAGCGGAACATTCACGTACCTGTACCAAACTGCCGGGAGAAGAGTCTATCGTTTCGGTTGAGATGGTTTGAATAGAGTCGATGATCACTAAATCGGGTTGTGTATTCTTGATATGGACGTAAATCTGCTCCAACGAAGTTTCACAGACTATCAGGCAGTCGGAAGAATTATGCGGGATACGGTCTGCACGCAGTTTTAATTGCCGGGCACTCTCTTCTCCCGATATATACAATACTTTTTTGTCAGGCAGATGAAGTACGGTTTGCAGCACCAAAGTGGATTTGCCTATCCCCGGTTCACCACCCAGTAGAACGAGTGATCCCGGTACTAAACCGCCTCCCAATACCCGGTTCAGTTCTTCGTCGTGCATATCAATTCGAGGTTCGTCCCCTCCGGTAATGTCATTCAGTGTGACAGGCTTGCTTTTTACGGATTCCAGGCCGGATACCGGTCTTTTGTTTGCAGGTTCCTTGCGTATAATTTCTTCTACGTATGTGTTCCATGCACCGCAAGACGGACATTTCCCTACCCATTTGGGTGAATCCTGCCCACAGTTGGTGCATACATATACAGTCTTTTCCTTTGCCATATTCTTACGGGATAATTAAAACAGCGCAACTTGAGGCTGAATTTGTACAAAGGTAAGGAAATAGTTCTGCATATCAACATGGGCAGGATAAAAAAGTTTTGTCTTATTTCTGCTTTAATAAAAAGCATTCTTATATTTTATCGCAAAAAAATGGGAAATTGTGATAGATTGTAGGAAATTGTTTTTATATTTGCATCGTTCAAATAAAAAACAGAAGAAGAACAATAATAAAATGACGATATACTATCTCCATACAACCACCACATTAGGGATGGGGCACATGACAACTACAATGTCCACATCTACAACAATGACCCCTCGGGGTTAAGGATAGTATATGTGTTTCTACGTGATACACGCTTACGGACGTAAGCAAAACAAGCTTTTAATTTTATTTTTTTAGTGTAAACAGATACAGTTTCTTTTCGTTGTCATGCTGGGTGAAACGAAAGTAGATTCTTTACCGGACTTGAAATGGCTCGGAGGACAGAATGGCAAAAGAAGCTGGAATAAAAATAGATAATTGCATGAAAGTTATGAAATTCGGCGGGACATCCGTAGGTTCCGTGAACAGCATTTTAAGCGTCAAACAGATAGTAGAGGCAGTTGAAGAGCCCGTAATTGTAGTTGTGTCGGCATTGGGCGGTATAACTGACAAGTTAATCAATACTTCGCAGATGGCTGCCAATGGGGATTCCGCATACGAGAAAGAATACCGTGAAATTGTGAATCGTCACATTGAAATGGTATATACCGTAATTCCGGCAGGTAATGAGCGTACTGTTTTATTGGATAAGGTCAATGAATTGTTGAGTGAACTGAAGGATATTTTTCAGGGAATTTATCTGATAAAGGACTTGTCGTCTAAAACGTCGGCTACTATTGTAAGTTATGGTGAGCGCTTGTCGTCTATTATTGTAGCTTCGTTGATAAAGGGGGCTGTATGGTATGACTCCCGCAACTTCATTAAGACTGAAAAAAAACATGCCAAACATATTCTGGATTCCGAACTGACCACTCGTTTGGTTAAAGAGACTTTCCAGAAATTACCGGAAGTGGCATTGGTTCCCGGATTTATCTCTACTGATAAGAACAGTGGTGAAGTGACCAATTTGGGACGTGGCGGTTCAGATTATACCGCTTCTGTCATAGCTGCGGCACTGAATGCGGATAGCTTGGAAATATGGACGGATGTGGATGGTTTCATGACGGCAGACCCGCGTGTAATCAGTACGGCCTATACCATTAATGAGTTGAGCTATGTGGAAGCGATGGAGCTTTGTAACTTTGGAGCGAAGGTGGTTTATCCGCCGACTATTTATCCGGTATGTCATAAGAATATTCCTATTCTGATTAAGAATACATTCAATCCTCAAGGCGAGGGAACTATCATAAAGCAGGAAGTGAATTCCGGTTCTAAAGCCATTAAAGGTATCTCATCCATCAATGATACGAGTTTGATTACGGTTACCGGTCTGGGAATGGTGGGAGTGATCGGAGTGAATTTCCGGATTTTTAAAGCATTGGCACAAAACGGCATCAGCGTGTTTATGGTATCGCAGGCATCTTCCGAGAACAGTACTTCTATCGGTGTGCGTAATCAAGATGCGGCGCTGGCTTGTGAAGTGCTGAATGAGGAATTCTCCAAAGAAATAGAAATGGGGGAAATCAGTCCGGTTGTTGCCGAAATGAATTTGGCTACCATTGCCATTGTCGGTGAGAACATGAAACATACACCGGGCATCGCCGGTAAGCTGTTCGGGACTTTAGGCCGTAACGGCATTAGTGTGATTGCTTGTGCGCAAGGTGCTTCGGAAACCAATATCTCTTTCGTGGTAGAATCCAAGTCACTGCGCAAATCATTGAATGTGATTCATGATTCGTTCTTCCTGTCCGAATATCAGGTGCTGAACCTTTTTATCTGCGGTACAGGTACGGTAGGAGGCAGTTTGATAGAGCAAATCCGTTGTCAGCAACAAAAGTTGATGCAGGAACGCGGTTTGAAGCTGAAAGTGGTAGGTATAGCCGATGGACATCATGCGTTGTTTACCCGTGCAGGCGTAGACTTGTCACATTATAAGGAAGAGTTGGCAGAGAAAGGAATGCCTTCGTCCACCCAGGTGTTGCATGACGAGATTATAGGTATGAATATATTCAACTCTGTGTTTGTGGATTGTACAGCCAGTGCAGAAGTTGCATCCTTATATAAAGATTTTCTGATGAATAATATTTCGGTGGTAGCGGCCAACAAAATTGCCGCTTCTTCCGAATACTCCGTTTATAGCGAACTGAAACAAATAGCCCGCCGTCGCGGTGTGAAATTCTTGTTTGAAACCAATGTAGGTGCAGGGCTACCCATTATCAACACGATCAATGACTTGATAAACAGCGGAGACAAGATCTTGAAAATAGAGGCGGTATTGAGCGGTACGCTGAATTACATCTTTAACAAAATCAGCGCGGACATTCCTTTCAGCAAGACCATCAAAATGGCACAGGAAGAGCGCTACTCGGAACCCGATCCGCGTATTGACCTGAGTGGCAAGGATGTGATTCGTAAACTGGTTATTCTGGCTCGTGAAGCTGGATATAAATTGGAACAGGAAGATGTGGAAAAACATCTTTTTGTACCGAATGATTTCTTTGAAGGCCCGTTGGAGGAGTTCTGGAAGAAAGTACCTTCCCTGGATGCGGATTTTGAATCACGCCGTCAAAAGCTGGAGGATGAAAACAAACGCTGGCGTTTTGTAGCCAAACTGGAAGATGGGAAAGGCAGTGTGTCTTTGCAGGAAGTGGACAGCAAACATCCATTCTATGGTCTGGAAGGCAGCAACAACATTATTCTGCTTACAACCGAGCGATATAAAGAGTATCCGATGATGATACAAGGATATGGGGCCGGTGCCAGTGTGACTGCCGCCGGAGTATTTGCCGATATCATGAGCATCGCTAATATTTAGGCTTATGAAACATATTATTATTTTAGGCGACGGTATGGCCGACTGGCCTGCCGAATCACTGGGAAACAAAACATTGCTGCAATACTCCAGTACACCTTATATGGATAAGTTGGCCGCTATGGGACGTACCGGGAGGTTGGTTACAGTTGCTCCCGGATTTCATCCGGGTAGTGAAGTGGCGAATATGTCTGTTATGGGCTATAATTTACCGAAGGTGTACGAAGGCCGTGGGCCGTTGGAAGCAGCAAGCATCGGGGTGGAGTTGCAACCGGGCGATATGGCTATGCGTTGTAACATTATCTGCATCGAAGATGAGAAGATAAAAAATCACTCCGCCGGACATATTACTACCGAAGAAGCTGATGTGCTGGTTAGATATTTGGAAGAAAAATTGGGTTCTGACCGGATTCATTTCTATACCGGTGTACAATATCGCCATTTGTTGGTGATAAAAGGGGGAAATAAACAATTGGACTGCACCCCGCCCCATGATGTGCCTTTGCAGCCTTTCCGTCCGCTCATGGTGAAGGCGGAAGTACCGGAGGCGCAGGAAACAGCCGGATTGATAAATAATCTTATCCTGGCTTCTCAGGAATTGTTGGCAGATCATCCGGTTAATCAAAAACGTATAGCCGAAGGCAAAGATCCTGCTAATAGTATCTGGCCTTGGAGTCCGGGGTATCGCCCGCAGATGGAACCTCTTTCCGGGAAGTATCCGGCCATAAAGAAAGGGGCTGTTATTTCAGCGGTGGACTTAATCAATGGCATAGGACATTATGCAGGATTACGCCGTATTGCTGTAGAGGGGGCTACCGGTTTATATAATACGAATTATGAGAATAAGGTGGCTGCGGCATTGGAAGCATTGAAGACGGACGACTTTGTGTATCTGCATATTGAGGCCAGTGATGAGGCCGGTCACGAAGGAGATTTTAAGTTGAAGCAGTTTACTATTGAAAATCTGGACAAACGTGTTGTAGGACCTGTTTATGAAGCAGTGAAGGATTGGGATGAGCCTGTGGCTATCGCCGTGCTTCCGGATCATCCTACGCCTTGCGAACTCCGTACCCATACAGCCGAACCTGTGCCTTTCCTTATCTATTATCCCGGTATAGAACCGGACTGTGTGCAGACCTTTGATGAAGTGGCATGTGTGGAAGGCAGTTATGGAATATTGAAAGAAGATGAGTTTATGAATGAATTTATGAAAAAATAATGTGGCAGTTTGCTAATTTGCCCCAATGGCAACCCTCCATGCAAAGCCCTTGGCACATTAGCACATTGACGCATTGAAAAATTGTTTACTATGAAATATTACAGTACGAATCACCAGGCTTCCGATGCTTCTCTGGAAGAAGCTGTAGTGAAGGGGCTGGCTTCTGACAAAGGTTTGTATATGCCCAAGGCCATCAAGCCATTGCCGCAAGAGTTTTATGATCAGATTGAGAATCTGTCGTTTCAGGAAATTGCTTATCGCGTGGCCGATGCTTTCTTCGGTGAGGATGTTCCTGCTGAAACACTGAAGCAGATCGTTTATGATACATTGAGTTTTGATGTTCCTGCCGTAAAGGTAAAGGATAATATTTACTCTTTGGAACTGTTTCATGGTCCTACATTGGCATTTAAAGATGTAGGTGGACGTTTCATGGCCCGTTTGTTGGGCTACTTCATTAAAAAAGAAGGGCAAAAGCAGGTGAATGTACTGGTTGCGACTTCGGGGGATACCGGTAGTGCTGTAGCCAATGGCTTCCTCGGAGTGGAAGGTATTCATGTGTATGTGCTTTATCCGAAAGGAAAAGTCAGTGAAATTCAGGAAAAGCAGTTCACTACTCTGGGGCGGAATATCACAGCGTTAGAAGTGGACGGTACTTTTGATGACTGTCAGGCATTGGTTAAGAATGCGTTTATGGATGCTGATTTGAATGCGCACATGAAGTTGACTTCTGCCAACTCCATCAATGTGGCTCGTTTCCTGCCACAGGCATTTTATTACTTCTATGCCTACGCACAGTTAAAGAAAGAAGGAAAAGCGGATCATCTGGTAGTGTGCGTACCTAGCGGAAACTTTGGTAATATCACCGCCGGACTATTTGGTAAACGCATGGGCTTGCCTGTCAAGCGTTTTATTGCAGCCAATAACCGGAATGATATTTTCTACCAATACTTACAGACCGGAAAATACAATCCTCGCCCTTCCATAGCTACTATTGCCAATGCAATGGATGTGGGAGATCCAAGTAATTTTGCCCGTGTACTGGCATTGTACGGTAACAGTCATGCTGCCATAACAGCGGATATCTCTGGTGCGACTTATACGGATGAACAGATTCGTGAAACGGTGGGTGAGGTATATCGGGAAACCGGTTACTTGCTCGATCCGCATGGAGCCTGCGGTTATCGTGCTTTATCCGAAGGATTGTCCCCCAGCGAAACGGGTATTTTCCTGGAAACGGCACATCCGGCTAAATTCCTGGAAACTGTGGAAGGCATCATTGGCGACAAAGTGGAGATTCCCGCCAAACTGCAAGCGTTTATGAAAGGAACCAAACAAAGTGTTCCGATGGAAAAAGACTTTGAAAGTTTCAAAGGCTATTTGATGAAAGAATAGCTTTTAGAAATAGATATCTGATACGAAAAGAGGGGGGCAAAAGTCCAAAGTAACTATCCAATGGTTCACCGTAGGGGCGGATTGAATAGTTATTTTGGGCTTGTTTACATAAAGAACAAAAAAGTTCCGTCACAGCAACGTGCTCATTACTAGTTACTTTCTGTGTAAAAGAATCTCAAACCTCCTTCAATCGGTATGCTTCCGGCTATCGAATCCTGTTACGTATGTAACAAAGTTTGTTCCTACCGTATCTTTCACTCCGTTTCATTTTCACTCCGTTTCATTTGATATTTCACTTGGGTGAAGCAACTGTTTCACTTGGGCGAAAACGGCTGTTCATCTAAGTGAAATCGCCTCTTCACTTGGGTGAAGCAACAAATGCAGATGGGCAAAAATAAGCCTTATGACGCTCTCCTGCAAGGAAGTAACCGCAACTATGGCACAGGAATTAGAACAACCGATATACGTCAAGCCGAATTTGATAGCGGAGAATGGAAAACCGTTTTAGGGGAATTTAGAATGTTTTTTCACATTATATTGTTGATTTACAGAGAGATACTGCGCGTAATCCGGAATGGTTGATGCGTGTCTTTATTTTATTTCTTCCAGCAACTTCCCGAACGAAGTGAATGTCCGTTGTTTCCCGCCCCAGGTGAGGTACAAGGCATCGGGAGCGATGACTTGTAGATGGGGCAGACCGGCAGGAGCGTTTTGGGTTTGCAGACAAGTATATCCGTGACGGTTCAGTGCGTTGATAGTCCAGTGCAATAAGGTTTCGTCTGTCGCTTCCACCGTTATTTCCTGCTTTCCATTCACGGTTGGATAGTAGATGCCATGATCATAATCGAACCGGATATTACTGTGTGAGAACAGCGTGTCCATCCGATGGTTCAGAATCATATCTTCCGTCACTCCGCATTGCAGTCCTGTTTCTTTGGACAGCAGCCAAAGTTTGTCCGACAGTACCAGGGCTTGTTCTATGTCATGGGTGGATAGCAGGATGGCCTTGTTTTGCTCCACCGCCAACTGATGCAGCAAAGTCATGATTTCTATGCGGCTCACCACGTCCAGAAAAGCGGTCGGCTCATCCAAGATGATAAGCGGACATTCCTGAACCAATGCTTTGGCTATCATTACCTTTTGCCGTTCTCCGTCCGAAAGTTCGGCGGTGTAGCTTTCGGCTTTGTGGGCAATGCCTACGGCATCCAATGCCTCTTTGATAATGAGATGGTCTTTGGGATGGAGCCGTCCGAAGAAGCCTGTATGCGGCTGGCGTCCCAAAGCTACCAGTTCATACACGGTCAGCCCTCCGGCTTGTGTCTTGTCTGTCAGGACTACACCGATGGTGCGCGAACGTTCCTTTTCCGAATACTGCTGCAAAGGCTTGCCCAGTAATTGCAAATCTCCTGCCAGTGAAGGTTGCGAAGCGGACAGGGTGCGGAGCAAAGTCGACTTTCCGGCCCCGTTTGCTCCAAGTAGACTGGTCAGTTCTCCCGGATAGAGTCCGAAAGAAAGGTGTTCGTGCACTTTCTTTTCTCCTTTGTGGGTACGATAACCTATGCACAGGTCTGTGGCGGTGATGACAGCTTGCTTTTCCATCAGTTGAAGTACTGGATTTTACGTTGGTTCACAATGACATAAATAATAATGGGCGCACCAATGACCGGAGTGACGGCATTCAGCGGAATGATACCTGCTTCGCCCGGCAGAATGCAGATGAAGTTGCAGAGCAGGGCAATGGCTCCTCCCGTCAGCATGGTGACAGGTAGCAGAGAATTATGGTTGGAGGTTCCCAGCATGAGGCGGGCAATGTGCGGCACGGCCAGTCCGATAAAGGAAATCGGGCCGCAGAAAGCGGTGGTCGTCGCTGTCAGTAATCCGGTGGCGACAAGCAGCAGGTTACGTGTACGGCGGATGTTGATTCCCAGGTTTTCGGCATAGCGTGTTCCCAGCAGCAGGGCATTCAGAGGCTTTATCAGCAGTATGGTAATCAGCAGTCCCGCCGCTGTGACCAAGGAGAAAAAGGGAAGCTGCTGCAAAGATACTCCTCCAAAGTTTCCCATTCCCCAAATCATGTAGGAATGCACCCCTTCTGCCGTGGAGAAAAAGTTGAGCAGGGAGATGGCAGATGAAGTGATATACCCTATCATGATACCTATAATGAGCAGCATGATGCTGTTTTTTATCAAAGTGGAGAAGAACAGGATGATTCCCATCACCAGCATGGAGCCTATGAATGCTCCGATAATGACGGACAGGAATCCGGATAAAGTGAATACTCCGGCAGTAATCGTACCTGCGCCTGCCAGCATGACCAAGGCAACTCCCAAACTGGCTCCCGAACTGATGCCCAGTATGGAAGGGTCGGCCAAAGGATTATTGAATGTGGTTTGCAACATCAGTCCCGATGCTGCGAGTGCCATTCCGCAAAGGAGGGCGGTAATGGCTTGCGGCAGGCGGGATTCCCAGACTATGAAACTCCAACTTGCCTTTTCTACTTCATTGCCTGTAAGGATATGCCACACCGCCTCGGCAGGGATGTTTACCGAGCCGAACAACAGGTTGGCTCCTGTCAATGCAAGGATGATGAGGAGCAGTATGATACCGTATTTTGTTCCTTTGTTATTCATTGATACTGTTTGGGGTTACGCCCACTGTAGGGAGTGTGTCAAAACTAACCTGGCCTATCCCATCGTCAGCTGTAGGGGCAGCATTATCCACGTTTTGACATAACCCTACGGTGATTTACTCCGCTAATTTAGTGAAATATTTTAATTCATACCCTTCTAAAAGCGTAGGATGGAATATTTTTATCAAATCTTTCAGTAATCGGTCGGGATGGAAAGGGGAATCTTCGTAAAAGTCTACCTTCCCTGTGTTGCATCCATAAATGTTGCGTTCCTTGAATGCACGGAAACCGGTGTATGGAGCATAGTCCTGCTCCAATTCCTTATAAGTCTTGTCAATGGCCTGATTATATTTGATGAGCCAGAAGTCTGCATTCTGACCTTTGTCAAACACGGTTTCGAAGGCTAGGGGAACAGAACCGCTATGCTCGTCATCGGCAAACACATAATTGGCCCCGGCATCCGCATAGATGCGTGCAGAGGTGCTTTTACCTCCTGGAACATACCATGCCGAACCATTTTTCAGTTCGCTGATAACGCTCGGTGCGTATGAAAGGGGAGCAACCAATGCTTTCAGCTCATTATAGTTTTTTTCCACCTCGGCAAACAAGCTGTCCGCTTTTTGTGCCTCACCGAACAGAAGGCCGTAGAAACGCATCCATTCGGCACGTCCCAATGCCGAAGTTTCCATGTAGTCTGCACATTCGATAATGGGGATGTTGAGTTTCTCCACCCGTCCGTATCCGCCACTGTTCTCGAAAGGGGAGAGCATAATGGCATCGGGGTGCAGGTCGATTATCTTTTCTATATCCGGGTTCATTCCATTCCCTACATCGGTGATGCTTCCTGTGCGGCAGCCATCCTGCACTTCTTGCAGTTTGATATACTTCAAATCGCAGACTCCTCCAATACTTTTCAAAGCACCAATCTGGTTGAGCAATCCGCAATGTACGGATGAGTAAACAACGGCCTTGCTCAATGGCGTGCGGACAAGTGTCCCTTCCGGCAAGTCGGCAGGCAGGGACTTTTCTTTGTCAACCAAGACATAGGTATGCAGTATCCGGGTCGTATCCCATGGATTGCGCAGACGGGCAATGGTATAGTCTTCGGTTGCAGACAGATTGAGGTTTTCTGCA
>ENA-OZVF01000335-OZVF01000335.1-human-gut-metagenome-genome-assembly--contig:-NODE-335-length-14450-cov-11.187148_pt1 | contig 14450 bp, 10 predicted proteins | sample MGYA00243449_ERZ654053 | MGnify/ENA primary metagenome ERZ654053 (study PRJEB26926, sample SAMN06165127) | human gut metagenome | biome: ENVO:00009003; feature: ENVO:2100002; material: ENVO:00002003... | reverse complement strand
ATACGAGATTAGCTGCAGTCTCGTGGGCTCGGAGATGTGTATAAGAGACAGATTTATAATGGTTCGCTAAACATTCAATTTATGCCTATAATCTATGGGATCACCCAGAATTTCCGATGCATGAGTTAGATCATTATTATTAGAAGTATTGAACTCCCTTCTTTATTTTATGCTTTTAGTATCTATATATCGGTGGTATTGGATATATAGATGCTGCACCTCCGATATATAGATGCTATACGTCCGATATATAGATGTTATATGTCCGATATATAAAAGCTAATTGCCGGGAAAGTTTTTACTTATGCACCGGAAGTTTCAGATGAATCAAGTTTAAATCCCTTTTTTGCTTTCACACATGAATCGGACAGATGGCGTCATGTTTCATCTTTCAGCATAATACCCTTCCAATGGGCATTATACAATCAAAACTGAAGGACTGAAACTAAAAAAACTAAACTTTATTTGAGCATGTATTTCTCGGATGAACCTTTTTTTCTACTTCTTTGTAAGATAATAGAAAAACATCATCTTTTCAGCTTACAAGAAGTTGGGAGTTTGTCAACAGGAAGTTAACTTCTTGTCGGCAAACTCCCAACTTCTTGTAAACAAAGAATTAATATTTTGTATTCTTTTGATTATCAGAAATAAAGCGTTAGTTGAAATCAGTGCGTTTGTATATAAATATCATTGCTTTTGTCAGACATTGACAAGTAGTTGTTCGAAAGAGTGGAATTTGTATTATTATGATAAAACTCTATTTTTCAGTAGGAATATAATCTTTTAGGAATTAAACTACCGCATATTTGAAAATTTGCGGTATATTTGTGTCATAGAATTAGCAATGGAAACAAATAAAGATATGTTGAAAGATGGATTCATAAAGTCTCGTGATACGGATAAGAAATCGTACCGCAAGTTGCTCCATGCAACGAAAGTAGGGGAAGTCACCCGTTTGAAGCGTGGTGTCTATGCTACAGAAGATGCTTTGGCCAATACGATGATAGATGTAGAAAAGATTGTTCCTGGTGGAATACTCTGTCTTTATTCAGCATGGAATTTCTATGAAATGACTACTCAAACTCCATCCGCCTATTTTATTGCGATCAACCGTGACCGCAAAGTAGTAGTTCCTGACTTTCCGGACATTCAGCTTGTTTACCAAAATGCGAATATACTTTCTATAGGTTGCATCGAAACTCAGATACAAGATTTTAAAGTCTCTATTTATAATAAAGAACGGTGTGTGTGTGATGCAATTAAGTACCGGAATAAAATAGGTATAGATGTGATGGCAGAAGTACTTTCTTCCTATTTAAAAGCTTCTGGCAGAAATATTGAACTTTTGCGTACGTATGCAGAACAATTACGAGTTCTGTCATCTTTGCGTCGTTATTTGGAAATACAATTATGAATATTCATATGTCTAATTATGGTCAATCGGTTAAAGTTCGGTTGTTTAATCTTGCGAAGCGAGAAAACATTCGTTATCAGCAGTTGGTGACACGTTACTTTCAAGAAAGACTTCTTTTCCGTCTTTCTCTGAGCGAATATCGCGCCCATTTTGTCCTCAAAGGTGGTGCTCTTCTTTACGCATACGAACGTTTTGCCGCCCGTCCTACATTAGATATAGATTTCATGGGCAACCGTATAGACAATAATCAGGAGAATATTAAAGCTGCATTCTGTTCCATATGTGATATTTCGTATGAGGCAGACGGTGTACATTTTCATGCAGATACGCTTACGGCGGATGCAATCACAGTGGAGAAAGAATATCCCGGCATTCGTGTTTCATTGATAGCCACGCTTGATTCCATCCGTCAGTCAATTTCCATGGACATAGGTTTTGGAGATATAGTCATTCCTAAGCCGGTAGAATTGGATTATCCTGTGTTATTGGCTGATTTTCCATCAGCTAATATTATAGCTTATTCGTTAGAAACAGTAGTGGCGGAGAAGTTCCAAACGATGATAGAGCGTACCACATTCAATAGTCGTATGAAAGATTTCTTTGACCTCTATCGAATATTCTTAAAGCAATCTTTTAATAGTGCATTGCTACAGGAAGCCATTCAAGCTACTTTTGTAAACAGAGGCACTCATTATAGTGATAATCATATTCTATTTTCCGATAATTTTTCGCAAGATGCAGAGTTAAACCTGCGTTGGAACGCTTTCTTGAAGAAAATAGAATATAAACCGATAGTGCCGTTTGCCGAAGTTATGAATTGTATTGTCCAATGGCTGAAACCTTATTGGGAGTCTATAAAAGATTGACACATGATGGATGAATTGTTTCTGTGCATTCGTCGTGGTGTCAGACATTGGTAAGTAGTTGTTCGAAAGAGTGGAATTTGTATTCCTTTTCTTTATGCAGTCTGAAATCTTCGGCAGACAATACCTGTAAGTATGGCAAATCGACCGTCCCTGACGTAGAAATGGGAGAACAAGCATAGCCATGTCGGTTGAGTGCATTTGTTGTCCAGTGCAGCAATACTTCATCATTGGCTTCCACAATGATACAGCGGTTACTATCCACTTTGGGATAATATACTCCGTGCGCATAATCAAACCGGATATCGTTGCGGGAAAACAAGCCGTCCATCCGGTGACTTAGAATCATGTCTTCCGTTACTCCACATTGCAGTCCGTTTTCTTTTGAAAGTAACCAAAGTTTATCTGCCAGTACCAATGCCTGCTCTATGTCATGGGTGGAAAGCAGGATCGCTTTCTTTTGTTCCACTGCCAGGCGATGAAGCAAAGTCATAATTTCGATGCGACTCACTACATCTAGGAAAGCTGTCGGTTCATCCAGCAGAATGAGCGGACATTCCTGTACCAATGCTTTGGCAATCATGACCTTCTGTCGTTCCCCATCTGATAGCTCTGCAGTATAACTGTGTGCTTTATGACTGATGCTTACAGCTTCCAGAGCCTCTTCAATGATGGAGTGATCTGTTTTGTTCAATCTGCCGAAGAATCCCGTATGAGGTTGTCGTCCCAGAGCTACCAACTCATATACAGTCAGTCCGCCTGCTTGTGTCTTGTCTGTCAGTACTACTCCGATGGTACGTGAACGTTCTTTTTCGGAATAGGCAGACAATGGCTTTTCCTGTACAAATAATTCTCCTGACAAGGCTGGTTGCGAAGCCGCCAAAGTGCGGAGCAGAGTTGATTTACCGGTTCCATTAGCTCCCAGGAGGCAGGTCAGTTCTCCGGGATAGAGCCGGAAGGAGAGATGTTCATGTATCCGTTTCTCTTGCTTTCCCTGGCGGTAGCCGATGCATAAATCGTTTGCGGTGATAACAGCTTTCTCCATCAGTTGAAGTATTGTATTTTACGTTGGTTGACAATGACATAAATGATAACAGGAGCCCCCAGCACAGGGGTTACCGCATTGAGAGGAATAATACCTGCTTCACCCGGAAGGATGCAGATCAGATTGCAGAGCAAGGCAATTACACCACCTGTCAGCAAAGTGACGGGAAGCAGTGAATTGTGATTGGACGTACCCAGCATCAGGCGGGAGATATGTGGAACGGCCAGACCGATGAAAGCAACAGGTCCGCAGAAGGCGGTGGTGACGGCTGTCAGTAGTCCGGTGGCAATCAGTAACAGATTTCTTGTGCGACGGATGTTTACTCCTAAGTTTTCAGCATAGCGTGTACCCAACAGCAAGGCATTCAAGGGTTTGATAAGCAGGATGGAAAGTAACAAACCTGCCAGACAGAAAATGGAGAAATAGGGGAGTTGTTGCAATGAGACACCTCCGAAGTTCCCCATGCCCCATATCATATAAGAATGTACCCCTTCGGCAGTAGCAAAGAAATTAAGTAATGAAATAGCGGACGAAGTAATATAACCGATCATGATACCCGTAATCAGCAGCATGATGTTGCTTTTTATCAGTGTCGAAAAGAAAAGGATAAGTCCCATTACCACCATCGACCCGATGAAGGCACCGAGTATCACGGAAAAGAAACCGGATAAGGTAAATACTCCTGTAGCAATGCTTCCTCCACCGGCCAGCATCACCAATGCGACACCAAGACTTGCTCCTGAGTTAATGCCCAGGATGGATGGACCTGCCAGTGGGTTGTTGAATGCCGTTTGTAGCATCAGTCCCGAAGCTGCGAGTGCGGCACCACATAGTAATGCCGTGACGGCTTGCGGCAGACGGGACTCCCAGATAATAAAAGCCCAGCTGGTTTTTTCTACTTCATTTCCTATGAGAGTATTCCACACAGCTCCGGCGGGGATATTGATTGAACCGAACCAGAGATTCGCAGCCATCAATACGAGAATGAGGACCGACAGTGCTATGCCATATATATATCCTTTTGCTTTCGTTCTTATCATCAGTTCTATTCTGATAGTTTTTTGTAATACCTCAGCTCATAGCCTTCCAACAGTGAAGGGTGAAATATTTTAATCAAATCTTTCAATAACCAGTCCGGATGGAAAGGCGTTTCTTCGTAAAAAGGAACCCGGTTGGTATTACATCCGTAGATGTTCCGTTCCTTGAAAGCACGGAAACCTGCATAAGGGGCAAATTCTTTTTCCAGTTCCTTGTATGTTTTATCTATAGGTTGGTTATAGCGTATCAGCCAGAAATCCGTTTGCTGACCTTTCTCAAAGATAACTTCGAAAGGATAGGGGAGCGAGCCGCTATGTGTATCTTCTCTGAAAATATAGTTGGCGCCTGCATCAGCGTATAGCCTGGCAATGGTGCTGTTGCCACCCGGAGTGTACCAGGTAGAGCTTGTTTTCAAATCACACATCACGGAGGGAGCAAAGGAGATGGGTTTTACTAATTCCTGTAAATCCTTATAGCTTCTTTCTACCGAAGCAAACATAGCATCTGCTTCCGCTTTTTTACCAAATAGTAGACCGTAGAAACGCATCCATTCGGCACGTCCCAATGAAGAGGTTTCCATATAGTCGGCACATTCAATGATGGGTACATTCAACTTTTCCACACGCCCGTATCCGCCGCTGTTTTCAAAAGGAGAAAGTAGAATGGCATCGGGGTGCAGGTCTATGATTCTTTCGATATTGGGGTTCATGCCATCACCTACATCGGTGATGGTTCCGTTTCGGCATCCTTCCTCGATTTCTGGCAGTTTGATGTACTTCAAGTCGCATACGCCACCAATACTATTTAAAGCACCGAGGTCTTTCAGCAAGCTGCAATGAACGGATGAGTAAATGACTGCTTTACTAAGTGGGGTGCGGACAAGAGTACCTTGAGGCAGTTCTTGGGGTAACGGCTGCTTTTTGTCTACTAATACATAGGTGTGTAGTATCTTTGTTGTATCCCAGGGATTGCGTAGCTGTGCAACGATGTAATCTTCGTAATCTATCAGAGAGAGATTAGAAGAATAGTGCAGCGGGATGCTGTCTCCTTGTGCAGAGCCGGAAACAGTGCTGCTCTTTCCGCCGCAGGCGGAAAGAAATAACACTGTCACCCAAAGGGTTATAAAGACAGAAATTTGTTTCATTGTAAGAAAATCATTTTGCTTGGGTTGATACCTCCACAATCAAACTTTTCAGCAAAAGTTCCATCTTTCTTAAAACGGTAAATATCACCATTGGAAACATAGTCAGAAGTACTGATATAGAATTCTCCCGTTTCAGGGTCGATATTAAAACCATATATACTTGATGATAATAATTCCTGAGGGGCATTCTTTAAGAAATTTCCTTCGGTAAGTTTATGTGTTTTTGTATTATAAGTGGAAAAAATATGCTCGTATCCGTCACTTTTCCAGTCAGAATAAATGAGAAAAATCGTATCATCATGTTCTGCAAAGGCTGATGCTACTGCTATTGATTCCACAGTATCATCCGATTTTATGCGCTGGAAGGTGTAGCCTTCACCCAATACATTGGTCCAGATACCCCATGATAAAAGGTAGACTTCATCATTTGATTCAAGTATGCGATTGGGATTTTTTACAACGGGTATATCTTTTTCTTTTTTGAAAGTATTCAGGTCGATTACAGAAACATCTGTTCCTTCCCCATATCCGGAATTCGCTACATATAGTTTGCCTTCATTTTCAACAATCTGTTCCGGGTTGGCATTGACATCGACATAAGCTTCTATTTTCATAGTGCGAGAATCAATACGTGCAACCTTTCCGCTCCAAAGTGTAACGTAGATTTTGCCGTCTTTAGCTGCCATGTATCGTGGTTGACCATCAGAACTACTGAATGAAAGGCGTGCTTCTTCCACTGCCGCAGCGTTCAGTTTCAGCAATAGGCTTGAGCCGGACACAATGACATAAATATTGTCCTCATATTCTAATATATCCTGGCCAGTGTCTCCCAACTGTTTTTCATTTTGCTTAAAATAGATGTTGGCAATAAAATTATTATTGCTGTCATTAGCATCTCTATTAGGGGCATAAAAGGCAATGCCTGCATTGTTGTTATCAGCTTTTCCTTCATTCAGGATGAATATTCGTCGTTGTGGTAATTCTACTTTAGTACCTTCATCGTTCCATGGGGCATCGTCATCATCGCTACAAGAGGTGAATGTTACAGAGATTGCGAGCATACAAAGAGTACTGAATAATAAGCTTCTTACTTTCATGTTTTGTTTTTTTAGGTTGTAATTAATTAGAAAAATAGGCTACCCGTCATCCGAAATGAGCGTCCCGGCATTGGGTAATATTTGATAATATCATATTGTTTATTTGTCAGGTTTATTAGTTCGGCTTGGAGGCGAAGTCTGCATTTTCTTAGTTGGAATGCGCGGGATGCTGACAGGGTATGCTCCGTATATCCATCAATGCGATTTTCTTGTATGTTCTGTGGCAGGCTGTATCGGTCGCTTACACAAGTTAAGGCATAACCTATATTTATCCAGGAGCTTTCTGCAAGTATGGAAGCATTGCCACTATGTAGAGGAGTATAAGGAATCTGGTCTTTATAATTCTTACTGCTTGATGAAGTTACGTCAATAGCTTTCTGATAGGTATAATTGCCTGTTATTGATAAATCAATATTACGGTGGATCGGGATAGAGGTACGTAAAGTTATATCTGCCCCGGTGATATGTACTTTCCCAAAATTCATCATCTTCCAGACATAGGTTGTGGGTAAGGCGACAATTTTATCATTTACTTCATTAAAATATCCATCAACAGTTAGCATTACGTAATTAGTGAAAGAGAATGGAGTACCACTCCAGGTAATACCTATATTGTATTCGCGTGCCTTTTCAGGTCGTAGGTCAGTATTGCCCATACGTTGATAATAAAGGTCATTGAAAGTTGGTACGCGGAAAGTGTCTTTGTACATTAATCGCAGAAAGAGGGAGTACTTCTCCCAAGGGCGATATATAAATGAAAGGGTAGGACTGAAACGAGAACGATTATCAGGGCGGTTGCCTGATTTCACATCCTCGGCAATCAGCGTATGTACTAATGTTCCTGTGGCTGTAAGCCCTTTCCATTGATAGCGTAAATTAAATGCAGATAGCCATGTATATCGTGTTGGATTAGGATTGTTGGGCAAATTATTATCTAGTGTATTAAGTACAAGGTCATTTGCCCATGAAGTAGAAAATGTACTGCAAGGCTGCCATTGTGTAGTAGCTGATAGATAATATTCTTGCTGCTTGTTAATGTCTGTTTGTCTACCTCCTTCATATTTCACGTCTGTATCTTCATATTTATTCCACGAATAGTTATATTTAGCTTGGCCCTGCAAGGTCCATTCCGAGGTAATGTCTTTTAGGTATCGGGCTTGTATGAAGATATTTCTGTCCCATAAACGCTCATTGGCTTGATCATTGTAGAGAATTACTGAACCTGGCAATCCACGTTCTGAATCGAAATAATATGCTTTTATGTTCAGTTGGCTACTATCTTTCAATGTATGAAACAGATTTGCTTCTGTGTGCCATGATTTTATATCAGAATTTTTTCTTTTTTCATTCGTAGTATATTTGCCGTTTATTAATTTAAAAGGATAATTTCCATCTGCTTGTAGATAATTACTATTCAAGGTATAACAGGTTCGTTGTGTTATACGTTGTCCCCATGTGAGAGAGGGATTTATTAAGCCAAAGGAACCACTTTTAATTTGTCCTTTGAAGGTATATGCTTTGTCCGTTCCTTCTAAAGGATTTTTACTGTATATAGAAAGTATTCCTGCTGAAGCGAAAAGCCGTGCAGGTTGCAGTAAATCATGATTTTGCCCAACAGACAGAGATAACATGTCTATATCATCCAATGCAAAACGTCCTATATCTATTTGTCCCGCTTGGGTGTTGCTCACAGCCACTCCATCGTAGGCTACTGCTGTGTGTGTAGCGCCAAGGCTTCGGACGGAAACAGTCTTTAATCCTCCTATACCACCATAATCTTTTACATTGGCTCCGGCAAAACGGCGAACAGCATCAGCTATATTCTGAAGTCCGAGATTTTCTAATTCGTTTTTTTCAAGTACTTGTATGGGCATCGCTACAGATATACGTTGGGGTACACGTCGCCCCTTTATTCCCACTTCCGGAATGGCATGTACCTTTCCCGTAATGGAGTCTCCCGCCTGCTGTGCCTGTAAATTGACACAAAGGCAGCATGTGAAACAATATAAACAAAACCGTAGCCAGATGCATCGGCATGGATTATCCTTGATCATAACAAATAGCTGTAAAAATATAAGTATCTCATGCCCTTTCCTCGAAGGCATAAAATTTGATAGGTTTTGCAGGTCTTCTGACTTACTCCGGATTTACCGCCTTCCCACCGTGCGAATACCGGCAGTGGCATAGGTGATTGGTAAATCCTTGACAATGAGTTTACAGCAGCGGGACTGTTTGGGAGTTACACCCAATTCCCTTTTCATGAAGCATACCGAAAGGCATACTTCAACAAAACCGAAGGGCAAAGATAGGAAAGATTTATGTTTTATTTATTATAGGATGCAGTATTTCATAAATTTATGCATTTATTCTAACAGAGTAACTTAATAGAAAACTAATACTATAATGCTTATGCTAAAGAAAACTATTGCTGCGCTAAGCCTACTCAGTATCCTTGCAGCCTGTCAGAATGATGAGAATCCTTCTCAACCGGAACCTAAACCACGTCAAGACATCAATCTTACCCGTGCGGAACAAGAGTTTATGGACAAAGGTACAGACTTTGCTTTCCGTTTCTTCGATCAGGTGTGCAGTACCGAAAAAGAAAAACCGAATGTTTTTGTGTCTCCATTGAGTGCATCACTTTGTTTATCCATGATTACGAACGGGGCTACTGATAATACGCTTGCTGAGATGCAGGATGTATTAGGATTCCCTGCCAATACTTTCTCTCTTGATGATCTGAACAACTATAATCAAAAGTTAACTTCAGCTTTGTTGGATTTGGACAATACAACTCAACTCGGAATAGCTAATTCTATCTGGATAGAGGAAGGTTTTAAGGTTTATGACTCTTTTGTTGATGTAAATAAGAAAATGTACGATGCTCAGGTGCAAGAACTTGATTTCACATCTCCGACCGCCAAAGATGTGATAAACCAATGGTGCGCCACTCAGACTAATAATTGCATAAAAGAGGTTATTCAGGAAATACCTGCGGATGCTCGTATGTATCTGATTAATGCACTCTATTTTAAAGGTATCTGGAAAAGCCAGTTTGATAAGTCGGCTACTGGACAGGATAACTTTACCAATGTTGACGGCAGTCAGCAGAAAGTAGCTATGATGAACCAGACCGCAACGTTCAATTACACCCAGACTGATGATTTCTCTATTGCGGAATTACCCTATGGCAATGAAGCTTTTAGTATGGTGATACTGTTGCCATCCGGAGATAAGACCTTGGATGAAAGCTTACCCAGCCTGAATTATGAGAACTGGAAACAGTGGAGTAAGAATATGGTAGGAAAAGAACTACAAATTAAACTTCCTCGTTTTAAAGTAGAATATGACAAAGAGCTGGAAGAGGACATGATAGCTATGGGGATGAAAGATGCTTTCGATGCTTATAAAGCAAAGTTTGCCAATATGTCCGGTGCAGAATTATATATTGGCCTTCTGCAACAGTTTACTTATATAAATGTGGATGAGGAAGGTACCGAAGCGGCTGCGGTTACAGTAGGAGGAATGTTTGATAATGCTGTCGGTTTTCCTTCTCCTGTTCCCTTCTTTGTGAATCGTCCTTTTGCCTTTATGGTTAAGGAAAAGAGTACGGGAGCTATCCTCTTTATGGGAAAGATTACAGAACTATAGTTTGATATTTATAAAGAAAGCGAAGAATCAACTCCTTCAATTGTGGGAGTCGATTCTTCGCTTTACTTTTATGATACAAGAATAATATTTTTATAGCTTACTCTTGTATATCTGTGCCATTACCTTCTGATACTGATTCTCCAATTGAAGTAGATTCTGCTTACTTTGATAAATCACAGAAACTTCTACAAAATATTCTATCACACTGATTTGTCCACCGGTGAGAGCTTGCTTCAGTAATGCAAGATCTTGTTGTGAACTGAATGCCTCCCTGTACTCCTGGATGGAAGTCTGCAATGATTGTGCTTCGCTGTATAGTTTTGCCAAGGTTGCTTCGGCTTGGAAAGCAGCGTTCTCTTTCTGATAATCGAGGTTCAGAGATTGCGCTTTGGCTATTTTAACCTTATTACGATTCTCAAACAGCGGGAAGGAAAAGCCTACTACAACTCCATTAAATGGAGTACCGGACTCTGTATTACGGCGATATCCAAGTTCCAATTTAGGTAACCAACCTTGTTTGCTTGCAGAAATCTGTTTGCGGGCGGCAGCACTTTCACTGCTTAATGACAGCAAAGTCTGATCGGCTGCCAACACTTCCGAACGTAACTGTTCATAGTCGGTAGGAAGAAGGGGCAATGGATAGTCGTTGATGGAGCGGAAACTGCTCAGCTCATTATCTTGCAAAGACTGGTCTCCGTTGAGTGCAAAGAGAGATTTCCAGGCGTTATCAAGCGCAGTCTGATTGGTACGGAATTCTGTGCGTACATTCAGTAACTCCAGATTGATCTTATTTGTTTCCAATACATTGGCATCACCTGTCTCCAGACGTTTCTTATAATATGCAGAGAGTTCCTCAGCCTGTTTCATACGTTCATTCAGAATCACTTGCTGGTGCTGCAACATGATGATGTCGAAACAAAGCTCTTTAGCTTGCAACAACAGTTGTTGACGGAAGGCGGCAGACTGCGCATCAAGTGCACCGGTTTTGAGCCGGTTTACTTTTCCGCGTGTAGCATACAAGGTCGGGAAATCAAAGCTCTGAGAAACAACAAGTTCACCTATCGTCTCACTCTTATCTTCCGATCCCCACAGATGGGCATACGAGAGAGTGGGATCAGGCAAATTGTTTTCCGACTTGTTCTCCAATTTCTGTGAAGTGATGAGTTGCGCATTGGCCTGCAACTCCTTATTGTTTGCTTCAATACGGTGCAGCACTTCGTCTATGCCGACCGATTGGGCACGCATTCCCGCATATAGGAAAAAAGTGATAAAACTAAATATGAGAATTCGTTTCATTGTTTGATATTGTTAATGGTTGTTTTTTAGGGCGCATCATCAGATAAACAATCGGAATGATGAAACCGTTCAGGAACGTGGAAGTTAAAAGACCGCCAAGGATAACTTTCGCCATCGGACTTTGAATTTCATTACCCGGCAAATCTCCTCCCAGTGCCAATGGAATAAGAGCGAGAGCCGAAGACAATGCTGTCATCAAAATCGGATTCAAACGGTCCATTGAGCCACGGATTACGCTATCGTACACGTTTATTCCCTCTTCCTGTTGTAAATGGTTGTAGTGGCTGATCAATAACATACCGTTTCGGGTGGCGATACCGAATAGTGAAATAAAACCGATAATAGCCGGAATACTCACCTCTCCCGTTGTCATCAACAAAGCAAACACACCACCGATCAATGCAAGCGGCAGGTTGATAAGTATGATTGCACTCTCTTTTACACTACGGAATTCATGATAAAGCAGTAAGAAGATCACCGCAATACTCATTAATGATGTGAGTAACAAGGTGCGGCTTGCTGCCTGTTCACTCTCAAATTGGCCACCGTATTCCAGATGATACCCTTCGGGCAATTTAATATCCTTGTCCACACGGGCCTGAATATCATTCACTACACTGCGCAGGTCGCGGTCGGCAACATTGGCAGAGATTACGATTTTTCGCTTCACGTTCTCGCGGCTGATCGTATTCGGTCCCATGGCAGAACGCACTTCTGCGATGTAGTTCAAAGGTATTTTCTTTCCGTCACTGGTATCTATCATCAAGTTGCGTATCTTCTCCATTTCGTCGCGAAGATCATCACGTACACGTACGGTAAGGTCGAAGCTTTTACCTTTCTCGTATACCTGTGATACGGTTTCACCAGCAAGACATACATTCACGAACTCAGAGAATTCCGGTAATGAGATACCGAACTTAGCCAGCATTTCCCGCTTGGGCGAAATGATAAGCTGAGGACGTTCTATTTGTTGTTCCACATTCAGGTCGGCAATACCCGGAATATCCTGGATGGCACCTTTGATTTCATTACCCAAGGTAAACATACGGTTCAGATCGTCACCAAACAGTTTAATTGCGATGTTGGCTTTCGTACCGCTGAGCATAGCATCGATACGGTGGCTGATAGGCTGGCCGATTTCCACATTTGCTCCTACGATAGTACCTAACTTCTCGCGTACTTCGGCAACCAACTCACTACGTGAACGTTCTTTCAATTCGAACGGAGCTTCTATTTCCGAAACATTCACACCAAGTGCATGCTCGTCCAGTTCGGCACGTCCGGTCTTGCGGGCAACGGTTTGTATTTCGGGAATGCTGAGTAGCAATTCCTCTGCACGGTGTCCCATCTTGTCACTTTCTTCTAATGAGATGCCTGGTAAAGAAGATATGTTAATCGTAAACGAACCTTCGTTGAAAGGTGGCAGGAACGAACGTCCCAATGTGAAGAAACATACCAGAGCAACTACGAACAAACCGATTGTACTGCCCAGTACGATCTTCTTATGTCCCAGTACAAATGCCAATGCAGCACCATACCACTGTTTCATCTTGCGTGCTACGAACGAGTCGCTGCTCTCTTTCTGTTCCTTCTTCTTGTCTCTTCCTAAAAGATAGGAGCAAAGTACTGGTGTAACTGTCAATGCCACTACCGTAGAAGCTGCCAGTGCTACAATGAATGCAATACCCAGTGGAACCAGCATGCGGCCTTCCATACCGGTGAGGAAGAACAGTGGTACGAAACTGACTACGATAATCAGCGTAGAATTCAGAATAGGCATACGTACTTCTTTCGATGCGTTGAATACTACTTCCAGTATGGAAAGGCGTTCTTCCACAGGCTTCAACTTATTCTCGTGGAGTCGTTTATATACATTCTCCACGTCTACAATGGCATCATCCACCAGCGAACCGATAGCGATGGCAAGACCACCGAGGCTCATCGTATTAATTGTGAAGCCCATATAATGCAGCGTTACCAGTGAAGTAATCAATGAAAGCGGTAGTGTAACCAATGAGATCACCGTTGTACGTACATTCGCAAGGAATAGGAATAGGACAATCACAACGAAGATACCTCCTTCAAACAAGGACTTCTGTACGTTTCCGATAGAGCTTTCGATAAAGCGGCTCTGGCGGAAGATGTCTGTGCTGACTTTTACATCCGGTGGCAGGTTCTTCTGCAAGTCTTTTAAAGATGCTTCTAATTTATCCGTTAATTCCAGTGTGCTGGTGGCTGGTTGCTTGGTTACTGTTAACAGTACGGCGGATTTACCCCGTTCGGATGCTGTACCCAGTTTGGGTAACTTTGCTCCGATATGTACATCTGCAATGTCTTCCAGTAAGATAGGAGCATTCCCTGAAGCGGTTCCACCACGTACTACGGCACGTGCCAGTTGATCTACACGGTCGGTAGAAAGTACTCCACGCACAATGTATTCGTTACCATATTCATATAACACGCCACCGTTTGCGTTCAGATTCATTTCGCGGGTTACAGTCATGATTTCATTCAGCGTAACTCCGTAATGCCGCATCCGTTCCGGGTCTAATTGTATCTGATATTCCTTTATATCACCGCCAAGTACTGCTACCTGTGCAACACCGCCCGTAGAGAGCAAACGCGGTCGGATGGTCCAGTCGGCTATTGTACGCAGGTCGAGCATGGAGGTAGAGTCGGCCGTCAATCCGATAATCAGCATTTCACCCAGAATGGATGATTGTGGGCCCAGCGTCGGTTTACCTACACCGGTAGGCAGGCTTTCACTTACGACGGCCAACTTTTCGCTGACAATCTGCCGGGCCAGATAAATATCCGTATCCCAATCGAATTCTACCCATACTACAGAGAAACCTGTCTCTTATACACATCTCCGAGCCCACGAGACTGCAGCTAATCTCGT
>ENA-OZVF01000332-OZVF01000332.1-human-gut-metagenome-genome-assembly--contig:-NODE-332-length-14516-cov-5.176406_pt1 | contig 14516 bp, 7 predicted proteins | sample MGYA00243449_ERZ654053 | MGnify/ENA primary metagenome ERZ654053 (study PRJEB26926, sample SAMN06165127) | human gut metagenome | biome: ENVO:00009003; feature: ENVO:2100002; material: ENVO:00002003... | reverse complement strand
CGAGATTAGCTGCAGTCTCGTGGGCTCGGAGATGTGTATAAGAGACAGCATATATATAAGATACTCGGCTATATTCTTTTCTTTTAACTGCCTGGAAACGAACATACTTTTTAAATTAAAATTGATAATTAAAAAATTAAAAAACCAACGTATGATACACAAGATATGTTTCTTTGTCAGTACATCGTTTTTCCTAAAATAGTATAAATGAAACCTGCGACTGAAATCAGCATCACTACAATACCAATCACACGGTTCAAAATCCAAATGCCGCGTAAATTAAAACGGGTGCGTACTTTATTGACAAAATACGTAATTCCGAACCACCAGAGAAGAGCCCCCAATACAATAGCCAAATACCCCACCAGTTGAAAGCCTATGGGACTGCCCGGCATCACAAAAGAAAAACGGGCAAACAAACCTATAAACAGGAATATAATGAGGGGGTTGGAGAGAGTCACAAAAAAAGCAGTAACAAAATTATGAAGATAACTGCCCGGGGTAGAAGATACAGGACGGATAGACTGGACAGGATTACTACGGAAAGTATAAATACCGAAAAAGAACAGCATGATACTGCCGATAATTTGTAACAAAACTTGGTTCTTTGCCAAGAAATCATCCATAAAACTCATGCCATAACCTGTAATCAAGGCATAGCCTATATCACTAAGGGCAGCTCCCAGACCGGTAACAAATCCATACCATCGTCCCTTGTTCAGTGTGCGCTGTATACAAAGTACCCCAACAGGACCTAACGGCGCAGAAACCACTACACCGACGATAAGCCCTTTCACCAATAAATCGAGTATGGTTACTTGTTCTATCCAATTCATGCTGCAAAGATGCTACTTTTTTACGAAAGTACCTATATTTACGCTCAAAATTCTTTCATACCCCGTCTCTTTTATATAACTTTGCACCTTATTAATAGACCCTTGATATTAGAACTAGTTTTCAATTAACAAAACAACTATAAAAGTGCTATGATTCTATTTTTCAGAACACCCACTAAAAGTGTAATAGCAACAGAAGTCAGCCAGGAACTGGCTTCTGAGGATATTCAGAAATTAAGCTGGCTTTATGGTGAAGCCACTGTAGAGAACGAAGAGAACCTGAAAGGTTGCTTCATCGGACCGCGTCGGGAAATGATTACTCCCTGGAGTACAAATGCTGTAGAAATCACTCAGAACATGGGTCTTACAGGTGTCTTACGCATTGAGGAATATTTCCCTGTAAAAGACGAAAACGCCGAGTACGATCCTATGCTGCAACGTATGTATAAGGGATTGAACCAGGAGATTTTCACAGTCAACATCAAACCCCAGCCGATTGTTCACATCGAGAACCTCGAAGAATACAATGAAAAAGAAGGTCTGGCACTTTCCCGTGAGGAAATGGACTATTTGCTGAAGGTTGAAAAAGATTTGGGACGTAAATTAACCGATTCCGAAGTATTCGGCTTCGCACAGATCAATTCCGAGCATTGCCGCCATAAGATATTCGGCGGAACATTCATTATTGATGGTCAGGAAATGGAGTCTTCCTTGTTCCAGATGATCAAGAAAACGACTGCTGAAAATCCCAACAAGATTATTTCCGCTTATAAAGATAATGTAGCATTTGCCGAAGGACCGATAGTAGAGCAATTCTCTCCGGCCGATCATTCCACTTCCGATTATTTCATTATCAAAGATATCAAGACTGTTATCTCACTGAAAGCCGAAACACATAACTTCCCGACAACCGTAGAACCATTCAACGGTGCATCTACCGGTACCGGTGGTGAGATCCGTGACCGTATGGGCGGTGGCAAGGGCTCATGGCCCATTGCTGGTACTGCCGTTTATATGACCTCTTATCCCCGTACTGATGAGGGACGCGAATGGGAAGACATCCTTCCTGTCCGCCAATGGTTATACCAGACTCCGGAACAGATCTTAATCAAGGCTTCCAACGGTGCTTCCGATTTCGGTAACAAATTCGGTCAACCGCTGATTTGTGGTTCTGTACTGACATTCGAGCACCAGGAAAACGGCGAGAAGTATGCATACGACAAAGTGATTATGCTGGCAGGAGGAGTAGGTTACGGTACTCAGCGCGACTGTCTGAAAGGACATCCCGAAAAAGGAAATAAAGTCGTTGTAATGGGTGGTGATAACTATCGCATCGGCTTGGGTGGAGGTTCAGTCTCTTCTGTTGAGACAGGCCGGTACTCATCGGGAATCGAACTAAACGCCGTTCAACGTGCCAATGCGGAAATGCAAAAACGTGCCTATAATGTAGTCCGTGCATTGTGTGAAGAAGATAACAACCCGATTGTTTCCATTCACGACCACGGTTCGGCCGGCCACGTGAATTGTTTATCCGAACTGGTAGAAGAAAACGGTGGATTAATTCATATGGACAAACTACCTATCGGTGACCAGACTTTGTCTGCCAAAGAAATTATCGCCAACGAATCTCAGGAACGTATGGGATTGCTGATTGACGAGTCGGCTATTGAACATGTACAAAAAATTGCTGATCGCGAACGTGCGCCGATGTATACCGTAGGTGAAACAACCGGAGACGCCCGCTTTGCCTTTGAACAGACCGATGGGGTACGTCCGTTCGATCTGGCAGTAGATCAGATGTTCGGTTCTTCTCCGAAAACCTACATGGTTGACAAGACCGTAGAGCGCCATTATGAAAATGTTTCATACGAAACTTCCAAATTAAATGAATATATCCGCCGCGTACTTCAGCTGGAAGCTGTTGCTTGCAAAGATTGGTTAACCAATAAAGTAGACCGTTCCGTAACCGGTAAAATCGCTCGCCAACAATGTCAAGGTGAAATTCAGTTGCCTCTGAGCGATTGTGGTGTAGTAGCTCTCGACTATCGTGGCGAAAAAGGTATAGCAACTTCTCTAGGCCATGCTCCCCAAGCCGCCTTAGCCAATCCGGCCGCAGGCTCTGTTTTGTCGGTAGCCGAAGCACTGACTAATATCGTATGGGCTCCGATGGCGGAAGGATTGGACAGCATTTCCTTGTCTGCCAACTGGATGTGGCCATGCCGCGCACAGGAAGGTGAAGACGCCCGCCTGTACACTGCCGTAAAAGCCCTTTCCGATTTCTGCTGCTCATTGCAAATCAATGTACCGACCGGAAAAGATTCTTTGTCTATGACTCAGAAATATCCTAACGGTGAAAAGATCATCAGTCCGGGAACTGTCATCGTTTCTGCCGGCGGTGAAGTTTCGGATGTGAAGAAAGTGGTTTCTCCTGTATTGGTAAATGATGAAAAAAGCACTATCTACCATATTGATTTCAGTTTTGACAAGTTACGTCTGGGAGGTTCTGCTTTTGCACAATCACTGAACAAAGTAGGTGACGATGTACCGACTGTACAAAATCCTGAATATTTCCGCGACGCATTCCTGGCTGTACAAGAATTAGTAAATAAAGGTCTGATTATGGCCGGTCACGATATTTCTGCCGGTGGTCTTATTACTACACTGCTTGAAATGTGCTTCTCGAATATGGAAGGTGGTATGGAAATCAGCCTGAACAAGATTAAGGAAGATGACATTATCAAGATATTGTTCGCCGAAAATCCGGGTATTGTTATCCAGGTAAAAGATAAGCACAAAGAAGAAGTGAAAAAGATCTTGGAAGACGCAGGCATAGGCTACGTAAAATTAGGTAAACCGACTGAAGAACGGCATATCCTGGTAGAAAAGGGAGATGCGACTTACCAGTTCGGCATAGACTATCTGCGCGATGTATGGTATTCTACCTCTTACTTGCTAGACCGCAAGCAGAGCATGAACGGCTGCGCCAAAAAACGTTTCGAGAACTACAAGAAACAACCTTTGGAATTTGTATTCGACAAATCATTCACCGGCAAACTTTCACAATTCGACCTTAACCCCGACCGTCGTACTCCGACAGGTATCAAAGCGGCTATTATCCGTGAAAAAGGAACCAATGGCGAACGCGAAATGGCCTACATGCTCTATTTGGCAGGATTTGATGTGAAGGATGTAACAATGACCGATCTGGTCAGCGGACGTGAGACATTAGAGGACATCAATTTCATCGTATTCTGCGGTGGGTTCTCTAATTCGGACGTTTTAGGTTCTGCCAAAGGATGGGCCGGAGCTTTCTTGTTCAATCCCAAAGCCAAAGCTGCATTGGATAACTTCTATGCACGCAAAGATACATTGTCATTGGGCGTATGTAACGGCTGCCAGCTGATGATAGAATTAAACCTGATTAACCCAGACTTCACCAAGAAAGCGAAAATGCTGCACAATGATTCACATAAATTCGAATCCAAGTTTGTAGGTGTTACTGTTCCTATGAATAGAAGCGTCATGTTCGGTTCGTTAAGCGGAAGCAAGCTTGGCATCTGGGTAGCCCATGGAGAAGGTAAATTCTCATTGCCATATCATGAAGATAAATACAATGTTGTATTGAAATACTCATACGATGAGTATCCCGGCAATCCGAACGGTTCAGATTACAGCGTAGCCGGTCTGGCCAGTCCTGACGGTCGCCATTTGGCCATGATGCCTCATCTGGAACGCTCTTGTTTCCCATGGCAAAATGCTTATTATCCGGCTGATAGAATAAAGAACGATCAGATTACTCCATGGATGGAAGCATTTGTCAATGCTAGAAAATGGATTGAGATGAACAAAAAATAAAAACGATTTGTTATATTTACTAAAAAAGCGGTGAGTCATACTGATTACCGCTTTTTTTGTATATAACAGATTTTGATATGTTAAGGGAAATTACGAACTTTGTAAGGATTTTGCCTCCTAATAATATGAGAAGAATTCTTTTACTTATATGCCTTTTTGTTATTTTGGTAACACCTGCCGTTGCTCAACTATACCAGTATCTGGATACTCAGAATGGTTTGAGCAGCCGTAGAGTTTTATCTATACGAAAAGATAAAAAGGGCTATATGTGGTTTCTCACTCACGAAGGAATAGACAGGTACAACGGAAAACAATACACACACTATAGCTTAACAGCCAACGGAAAACTATTGAACTTTTTTCCTAACTTGAACACTTTGCAAACAGATACGGCAGGAGTGGTTTGGGAGATAGGAAAAACCGGTCATCTATTCAGGTACAATTCCTTACAAGATAAATTTGAACTAGTTTGCGATTTTGCCAGTAAGGACAAAAGCAACAGCGGACTGCCGCTCACCGCTTCATTTCTTGACTCCAAAGACAACAATATATTGCTTTGCACTAAAAACAAACAATATCTTTTCGACATAGATACCCATGAACTTATTCAACTGGGAAGTCCTATCAAGGAAGAAATCACATATATTGCAAAATCTACGAACAACCAATATTTTCTGGCATCCAGCCACAAGATTTACTGTGCAAAACTGAATCATGGCCGATTAGAAACAATCAAGCATCCGGAACTGGATAATTTTCATATAGTGAACTACATCTATTTTCATCCGGAAACCCAAATGCTAGTAATAGGTACCTTGCTGGATGGTATTTATCTATACAATATCCATAGCCGCCAACTGATTGATGTACACAACGGACTACAAGACATTAATGTCAACTCTATCATAGCAAGTAAAGAAAATGAAAACGAGGTGCTAATAGCAACTAATGGCGCAGGCGTATATAAATTAAACTTGGGCACTTACGAATTGACAAATTTTCTAAATGCCGACCACAACCATTCCAATAAAATGAACGGTAATATCATTAATGATATCTATATTGATGATGATCAAAAATTATGGATGGCAGTCTATCCTATAGGAATTACTGTATATTCCGAGAAATATCCCGGATATAAATGGATACAGCACTCTTACGACAATCCCAACTCACTGATAGATAACCAAGTGAACTATATATTGGAAGATTCTGAAGGAGATATTTGGTATGCGACCAATAATGGCGTATGTTGCTACCGTCCTTCCACCAAACAATGGACGAATTTATTATCAACTTATCAGCATGACACACCTAATCAAAATCATGTATTTATCTCTATATGTGAATCCCGGCCAGGAATTATTTTAGTAGGAGGATATATGTCGGGAATGTACAAAATAGATAAGAAAAACATGACCACACAATATTTTATTCCCCAGACATTAAATGATGACACCATAAAACCGGATAAATATATTCGTTGTATTTATAAGGATTGGGATAATCTGATTTGGGCCGGAGGATATTACAATTTAAAAAGTTATGATATGGATACAAAGGAAATGCATTGTTATAAAATGGATTTCCCTATCACCTATATCACCAATAAGGACGCCCACAATTTATGGATAGGAACTATCAATGGATTGTATCAGTTCAATAAGGTCAATCAAGAGCTCAAAGCGGTGAATCTAGACTCCGAACTAGGCTGCATAAATACTATTTATCAAAGTAAAAAGAACATCACTTTCATTGGTACACATGGTTCCGGTATATGGATTTACAACAATTATACAGAAAAAGTAACTAATTACCATGTCAATAATTCAGCTCTGATATCTAATAATATTTATTGCATACTGTCTACTTTGGAAGACGATTTGATCATTAGTACAGAAAAAGGGTTGACCCGTTTCAAAACAAAAGAAAAAATATTCTCTAACTGGACAAAAGAACAAGGGTTGATGTCTACCAGCTTTAATCAAGCTGCCGGAGTACATACACGCGATAAAAAATTTATTTTCGGATGTGGAGACGGAGCCATTGAACTGGCAGATACCGTCACGCTGCCTCATCAATTCAAATCCAAAATGGTATTTGATAATTTCCGACTGCTCTATCAGAAAGTAATGCCCGGTGAAAAAGGTTCCCCTTTAAAAAAAGAAATTGATGATACCCGGCATATCATACTGAATTACGACCAGAATATTTTTTCATTGGATGTGTCTTCCATCAATTATGATAATCCCTCCAACATCGTCTATTCCTGGAAACTGGAAGGGTTTTATGATGAATGGACTTCACTCACGAACAATAACCGCATACGTTACACTAATATCGGTCCCGGTAAGTATAAATTAAGAGTGAGAGCCATCCTGATGGATGATCACCATTTGTTAGAAGAACGTTCACTTTTCATAACCGTAACCCCACCTTGGTGGGCTACTTTTTGGGCAGGCATTCTTTATCTGATCATTTTTATACTGGTCGGAGTAATTGTCTTACGTTATTTGTGGCTTAGGAAAGACAGAAACAATTCAAAAGAAAAAATCCGGTTCTTTATCAACACGGCGCATGATATACGTACACCGCTGACTTTGATAAAAGCTCCTTTGGGAGAGATTCTTAAAAACGAAAACCTGTCCGAACAGGGAAGAATCAATATCAACCTAGCTATACAAAATACAGACAATCTGTCTGAGTTAGCCAGTAATCTGATTAATTTTGAAAAAGAGGAACTGTATACCTCCACTGTATATGTATCCCGATACGAATTGAACAACTATATCAAAAACTATTTGGAACAGTTCAATTTATATGCCCGCAAAAGACAGATAAATATCATATTTGAAACTAATTTCGAAAGCCAGGAAGTATGGCTGGACAGAAACAAGATGGATTCCATTATCCGTAACCTGATGACAAATGCCTTGAAATATACCTGTCAGGGGAGCAATGTCACTGTGCAAACTCAGAAAAATAAAAGTCATTGGTTCATCACTATTACAGATACAGGAATCGGGATCCCCGCCAATGAACAAAAGAAAATGTTCAAAAGCCTATTCAGAGGGAATAATGCCATCAATCTGCAAATCACAGGAAGCGGCATCGGCATGCTGCTTACCTACAAACTGATAAAAAGCCATGCCGGCAAAATATCAATGAGCAGTATAGAGAATGTAGGAACTACCTTCAAACTGGCATTCCCTATCAAAAGTCGGAAATACAACTACCGTATATTCAAAAAAGCTGATGTAATTGACCCGCTGCCTGTCATCGAAGGCAATCCGGAAGAACTGGTGAAAGAGATCAAAAACAAGCCGGTCAAAACACATGCCGCTTCCATTCTGATAGTGGAAGATAATATGGAATTGCGTACTTTCCTATTGCATACACTATCGGAAGATTATCATGTGTCTGATGTAGGAAACGGGCAAGAAGCACTGGATTTTATCAAAGAGCGACAACCTGATCTGATACTGTCGGATGTAATGATGCCTATCATGAATGGAAACAAAATGTGCAATATATTGAAAAGTAATATTGAAACCAGTCATATACCTATCATATTGCTGACCGCATTGAACGATAAAGAAAGTATTATCAAAGGCTTACAGACCAAAGCCGATAAATACATAGTCAAACCATTTGACATGGAAGTACTGAAAGCAAACATAACCAACGTTCTGGCGAACAGGGAAATCATGAAAAAGCGTTTCTCACAATTCAAATTCAATGCAGACGAGGTATCAGATGATCCGACGGTCAGTTTGGAACAGGAATTTCTTTTAAAAGCTACCGACATCATAAAAAGTAGTATAAACAAAGAAATGAACGTAGAAAACCTATGTGATGCAATGAATATGAGCCGGAGTAGTTTATACAATAAAATAAAGGCCTTAACCAATGATTCGCCCAGTGACTTTATACGTAAAGTACGTATGAACGAAGCTAGCATTTTATTGAAAAGCAAACGTTATACCGTATCCGAAGTTTCGGATATGATGGGATTCAGTGATCCCAAATATTTTACGGATACATTTAAGAAATACTACGGAGTTCCACCAAGCACTTATATGAAACAAAATTAAAAAAATGAATTTCTATTTACAATCATTTCTTATCTTCCTAAAAATAGGACTATTTACTATTGGCGGAGGATATGCTATGGTTCCCCTAATTCAAGATGAAATAGTGGACAAACGAAAATGGATTGACAAAGAGGATTTTATTGATTTATTAGCCCTCACTCAGTCTGTACCCGGAATATTTGCTGTAAATATTGCCATATTTATCGGATATAAATTGCGTAAATTCCGTGGAGCATTGGCAATGGCTTTAGGCACAATACTCCCCTCTTTCTTTATCATATTGGCAATTGCCTTGTTCTTTCAACAGTTCAAACAATACCCAATTGTAGAGAATATATTCAAGGGAATTCGCCCGGCGGTAGTAGCCCTTATTGCAGCTCCCACTTTCTCCATGGCAAAATCCGCCAAGATAAACCGTTACACTGTCTGGATACCAATAGTATCCGCATTGCTTATCTGGGTATTGGACGTGTCTCCAGTCTACATTATCATAATAGCGGGCGTGGGAGGTTTTATATATGGCAAGTACAAACATAAATATTCATCCAAATGATTTTTCTATATTTATTCTACACATTCTGTAAAATAGGGCTCTTCGGTTTCGGAGGAGGCTATGCCATGTTGTCCATGATACAAGGAGAAGTAGTAACAAGATATAATTGGATCAGTGCCAGCGAATTTACAGATATCATCGCTATCAGCCAAATGACACCGGGTCCCATTGGCATCAACTCTGCTACTTATGTGGGATATACTGCGGTATTGAATGCAGGCTACAATGAAAGCTGGGCTATATTCGGTTCTTGCATAGCTACTTTTGCTGTAGTTTTTCCATCGTTCATATTAATGGTAATCATCAGCCGGTTCTTCTTGAAATACCAAAAGCATCCGGTTGTAGAAGCCGTATTCAAAGGGTTGCGTCCGGCAGTAGTAGGTCTGCTGGCAGCAGCTGCACTCGTCTTGATGAATGCTGAAAACTTCGGCAGTTATCAAATAGATTTGTATCAATTCATCATCAGTATAATTATTTTTCTAGTAACCTTTATAGGTACACGGAAATACAAAATCAATCCTATATTAATGATTATACTTTGCGGAGTGGCAGGGTTCCTGCTTTACTGAGAATAGGACGATTATGGGAAATCATCAAAAAAATCCGTATGATCGGCTCCGGAAATAAACTCTTTGTCATCACTGATTAGATAAAGCCGCAATAGATGGATTACAGATGTTATAACCTTTTCCTGATTTCAACATAAACAATATAGCACCCGGAAAACAGGCGGCATACAAATCAACTGCCACTGCCCCGGAATTCTTTATTCATCGATAGGACGTGAATATAATACCCAGGCAGTGGCAGTAAAAATAAAATCTAAAATTAAAGAAACACTCCCGCTTCTTACAGTTTTACTTTCTTTTTAGTACCCTTCGACTCATTGTGCAAACGATCCAACGCTGTCACTACATACTGGTACTTCGTTTTTCCATCGTTATAAGGTAATGGATAAAAATGGTCACGGGTAATGGCTACAATATGGGAAGCATCATCCAAATTGACTTTTTCTTTTTTATCAAAGCGATAAACCACATATTGTACAGCTTTGTCCATCTCGTCCTTTGCCTTCGGAGCTGTCCAGAAGAGTACCGGACCTTCATACGTCCATACCATCTTCACCTTCTTTACTTTACCTGGAGCCTTATCGTCCATAAAAGGAGATTCAGGAATCAAAGCCGGATAACGATGATACTCCTTCTCCAGCATAGTGCGGTAATTGCCGGCATTATCCACCACTGCAGCAGCATACCATTGACAACTTCCCTGCACGGTAGGAAGCGACCGTTGCAACTTCATTTTGGCAGGCATCTGGTTTTGTAACGGATTACGGGCATCCGCCTTGTTCACCGTACGCATCACATCCTGACCGATAAATAACGGACGCGAAGCGGCATGTTTTGCCCACCAATGTATCAAGTTGTCATAATCGGCAGCAGGATGACCTATTTCCCAATAAATCTGAGGGATATTATAATCTACCCAACCATTATTAATCCACATCAGCACATCTGCATACAAATCATCATAATTCTGAAGACCGCGTGTATCACTTCCATTCGGATCATTTTTCTTGTTGCGGTAGATACCAAAAGGAGAAACACCGAACTTCACCCACGGCTTACACTCGCGCACAGTTTCGTGAATTTCCTTTATCAGCACATTCACGTTGTCACGGCGCCAATCGGCTTTATTACTGTATCCGCGACCATATTGCGCAAAACTGACATGATCAGGAAAATCTTCGCCCGGGTTGGGATAAGGATAGAAATAATCATCCATATGAATGGCATCCACATCATAACGGGTAACAATATCGCGCACAATCTTGCAAATGTATTTACGGTTTTCGGGCAAAGCCGGATCAAAATAAAGTTGACCAGCATAATTCACGAAACGTTCCGGATTCTTATTATACGGATGAATGGGTGATAAGGCAGTAGTTCCCTTTGTCTTGGCACGGTAAGGGTTAATCCAGGCATGGAACTCCATTCCACGCTTATGGCATTCATCAATCATGAACTGCATCGGGTCCCAGTAAGGTGAAGGCACTCTGCCCTGCACTCCTGTAAGAAAGCGGCTCCACGGCTCATAAGAAGATTTATACAAGGCATCGGCTTCTGCACGTACCTGAAAAATTATCGCATTAATGCCTGCGCCCTGCAGACTGTTTAGTTGATTTATTAACAGCCGCTGTATCTTCTCTGTCGGCATTCCCTGGAACTGTCCATTCACACACTGAATCCATGCACCGCGGAACTCACGTTTAGGATAACGTGTCTGAGCACTGACGACAGAAGTAAAAAGTAGTGCTATCAATAAAAGAAGAATAGTTTTTGCTCTCATTTTGTTATTCTTGTTTAATACGCTTGCAAAGATAAGAAAACTTATAATTATCTTTGCATATTAAACCAAATTCAATAAAGAATGTCAGAAAGTAACTATATATCCATAAAAGGAGCAAAGGTAAACAACCTCAAAAACATCGATGTAAACATTCCACGCAACAAGCTGGTCGTCATCACGGGACTATCCGGTTCCGGAAAATCATCCTTGGCTTTTGATACATTATACGCTGAAGGTCAGCGACGCTATGTAGAAAGCCTGTCATCATACGCCCGCCAATTTCTGGGCCGCATGAGCAAGCCTGAGTGTGATTTCATCAAAGGTATACCACCCGCTATCGCCATAGAGCAAAAAGTGAACAGCCGCAATCCTCGTTCCACCGTGGGTACTTCCACCGAAATATATGAGTATCTGCGACTGCTCTATGCACGCGTGGGGAAGACTTATTCCCCCATTAGCGGGCAACTGGTGAAAAAACATAGCATTGAAGATATTGTAAACTGTATGCTTTCCTTTCCTAAAGGAACGAAATACACGGTTCTCACTCCTATGATGCCCCGTGAAGGCCGTACACTGCTCCAGCAACTGGAAATGGACTTGAAACAAGGATTTACCCGTATAGAGGTGAACCGTGAAATAGTCCGTATAGAAGATTTTCTGCAACAAACAGCTGCCGAAGATAAAAAACAAAACATCTATCTGCTGGTAGATCGCATGACAGCCGATGATAGCAAAGACAGTATCAGCCGCCTCACCGATTCTGCCGAAACGGCCATGTACGAGGGAGACGGGAATTGCCTCCTCCGCTTCTACTCTGCTGACGGAAGTACGCAGCTGTTCTCTTTCAGCACTAAATTCGAGGCCGACGGAATTAAATTCGAAGAACCGAATGACCAAATGTTTTCATTCAATTCCCCTCTCGGCGCTTGTCCCGAATGCGAAGGCTTCGGTAAAGTGATAGGTATAGATGAACATCTGGTGATTCCAAACCGTGCTCTGAGTGTATATGACGGAGCTGTCCTTTGCTGGCGTGGTGAAAAGATGGGGGAATGGCTACAGGAATTCATTCATGAAGCTCCCGCCCACGATTTCCCCATCTTCGCCCCTTATTATGAACTGACACAGGAACAAAAAGATTATTTATGGCATGGACCTAGAAATAAGGCCTGTATAGATTCTTTCTTCAAAATGCTGGAAGAAAACCAATATAAAATACAATATCGTGTGATGCTGGCACGATACAGGGGAAAAACTATTTGTCCTGTCTGCCACGGAACACGCTTGAAAAAAGAAGCCGGTTATGTAAAAGTAGGTGGAAAATCCATCTCTCAACTGGTTGACTTACCTATTCACGACTTAAAAGAATTCTTCCGCACTCTAGAACTAGATGCACATGACACAGCCATCGCCAAACGGATCTTAACGGAAATTACCAACCGCATCAACTTCCTCATGGATGTGGGTTTGGGATATCTTACACTGAACCGTCTCAGCAACTCGCTCTCCGGCGGTGAAAGCCAGCGCATCAATCTGGCCACCTCATTAGGCAGCAGCTTGGTAGGTTCACTCTATATCCTGGACGAGCCCAGTATCGGATTACACAGCCGTGACACCGACCGGCTGATAAAAGTACTTCGTCAGTTACAGGAGCTGGGAAACACCGTAGTAGTGGTAGAACATGATGAAGAAATAATCCGTGCTGCCGATTATATCATTGATATCGGTCCTCAAGCAGGACGTTTAGGAGGACAAATAGTATATCAAGGCAACATGAACGATCTTCAAAGAAACAGTAACAGTTATACGGTGCGCTATTTGTTGGGAGAAGAAAACATAGAGATTCCCCGATGCCATCGTCCGTGGAACAATTATATAGAAATAAAAGGTGCGCGTGAAAACAACCTTAAAGGCATTGACGTAAAATTTCCACTGAATGTAATGACGGTAGTTACGGGAGTCAGCGGTTCGGGGAAGAGTACGTTGGTACGTGATGTCTTTTACAAGGCATTGAAACGCGAATATAGTGAAGCTAGCGAACGGCCGGGTGAGTTCATCTCTTTGGAAGGAGATGTACAGCTGGTGAAAGATATTGAATTTGTAGACCAGAATCCTATCGGAAAATCATCACGCAGCAATCCGGTAACCTATGTAAAAGCATACGACGAAATACGAAAACTCTTTGCCGAACAGCCTCTTGCCAAGCAAATGGGATATACTGCCGGATATTTCTCATTCAATACCGAAGGCGGGCGCTGTGAGGAATGCAAAGGTGACGGTACGGTAACCGTTGAAATGCAATTTATGGCAGATTTGGTACTAGAATGTGAGTCTTGTCATGGAAAACGTTTCAAGAGCGACACGCTGGAAATAAAATTCCAAGACAAGAGCATCTATGACATTCTGGAAATGACAGTGAATCAAGCCATTGAATTCTTTGCCGAATACAATCAAAAAAAGATAGTGAAGAAACTAATTCCATTACAAGAAGTGGGATTGGGATATATAAAGTTAGGACAAGCCTCCTCCACTCTTTCCGGCGGCGAGAACCAACGCGTAAAACTAGCTTATTTTCTGAGCATAGAGAAAGCACAACCCACTATTTTTGTATTCGATGAACCAACCACAGGTCTGCATTTTCATGATATCAAGAAACTGCTGGAAGCATTTGAAGCCTTAATCAGCCGCGGACATACCATTATCATTATCGAGCATAATATGGATGTGATAAAATGTGCCGACCATGTGATTGACCTAGGACCCGAAGGAGGAAATATGGGAGGCTGTCTCTTATACACATCTCCGAGCCCACGAGACTGCAGCTAATCTCGT
>ENA-OZVF01000309-OZVF01000309.1-human-gut-metagenome-genome-assembly--contig:-NODE-309-length-15013-cov-17.400321_pt1 | contig 15013 bp, 8 predicted proteins | sample MGYA00243449_ERZ654053 | MGnify/ENA primary metagenome ERZ654053 (study PRJEB26926, sample SAMN06165127) | human gut metagenome | biome: ENVO:00009003; feature: ENVO:2100002; material: ENVO:00002003... | reverse complement strand
CTGCAGTCTCGTGGGCTCGGAGATGTGTATAAGAGACAGAACTTATATAAACTCTAAATAATTTTTCCGATTCACCACATGAAACTTCGCTTGTGGATATGCCTCCTGAAACACTTTCGGCACGGTCGGCATTTTGTTTCCCCATTTGAACTCCAAAGCTGTCAGACTATCTGCTCGCTCTTCAATCAGGTCTATTTCCTGCTTGTCATAAGTGCGCCAAAAATAGAAATCTTTGTGTAAGCCCTCGTTGAAGTTCGCTTTACGTCTTTCTCCAATAATGTAATTTTCCCATAACGCCCCGACATCCTGTCGTATGGCTAATGGTGAGAAAGCTCCGATTATGGCATTTCGAATTCCATTGTCGTAAAAATACCACTTCCCGGCTTTTGTTACCTCTTTACGCAAATTACGTGAATAAGCTCCCAGACGATAGACGACAAATACCTTTTCCAGCAAGTCGAGGTATTTCTCTACGGTCGTTTTACTCATGCCAAGCTGTTTACCCAATTCGTCATACGACACCTCACTTCCTAACTGAAATGCGATTAACCGCAGTAAATCACGCATCTTACTCGAATTTTTCAACCCATCAATCGCTAAGATGTCTTTTAATAAATATGCACCGACAATATCGCGTAAATAGTCGGTCTTACGCTCAAAGTTGTCCATCATAACAACCTCTGGATAGGAACCATAAATCAGACGCGCTTCGAGATTCTGTCGAGTTTTAAGAGCTGTTTCTGTCTGGGCTATCTCACGTTGCGAAAAGGGGGTAAGCAAAAATTGTGTACTGCGTCCGACCAACGGTTCACCCGTTTTGTTCAGCAAGTCGAATGAGGAGGAACCGCTTGCCAGCACGCTCACACCCGGTATCTCATCAACAATCAGTTTCAAAATACTGCCAACCCGTGGAATATTCTGCGCCTCGTCAATAGCCAGAAGGTCAATACCCTCCAACAGATGCCGATAGTTTGCTACAGTACGATTCTCCAGCAAAGCCAAAGTGTCGTAATCCTCTCCGTTAAGCATCATTGTCCGTCCGGGATAGGAATCCACGATTTTTCGCATCATGACGGTTTTACCTACACGCCGTGCCCCGAAAATCAAGACAGCTTTACCTGGTGCGATTCTACCACTTATTTTATCCTGAAGTATTCTCTGTATAGTTTCCATGCAGTTCCTTTCTTTATTTGCAAATATAGTGAATGTTTTTCAAATGGCGATTTTTACATTAAAAAAGTAATTTAAAATGGCGATTTTTACAAATGCATAATTTGAACCAAATCTTATTGACCTTGGTGCCACAAGCGACCACTTCTGCGCCCGATGCTTCCATAGCCTTCCCAACTCTTTTACGTTCAGCTGGTTCCCCTTACTTTCGTTCCCGCATCGCTATTGGTGCTAACTAAAAACACTCGTAATTATGGACGAAAACGTAAAGAACGACGCTAAACAAGTCATGCTCGTTCAGAATGCCGACGACGGACGACTGCAAGCCGTTACCGGCGTGGATCGGGACGGCAATATCCAGACCGCCGACCCCACGGATCAGAACGTGGCGAGCCTGCTGAACGTGAACACGCAGGATTCAGCCCTCGAAGCCTTCTTCAAAAAGTTCATGGAACAGGCCCAGAACCCCGTCCACACGGGTATCTTCGTCATGACGGAGAATGCCCTGAACAAACTTATCCGCATCGACTTCGACCCGGAGATTCTGGAAAATTACCGTATCGACCCCTCCGAACGGCTCCAGACGCAGGAGCAGCGGCAGTTCGAGCCGCTGGACGTCACGAAGATAGACCTGGCGGATATGGAGAAGAAAGGTATCCGCATGGAGGACATCGAGCCGCACCTGAAAGCCATGTCTTACGGACATAAATCCAACGGGCTGGTGGAGATGAACCCCGAACTGGAGAACGGGATGCGTGTTTCCACCAAAGGGCGCGTGTCGCTCGAAGAGCAGGCGGACGGCTCGCTGCGCGTCGTGCCGCATTACTGGCAGGAACGACCCGACCTCGACGCCCCCTTCCACGGGGTGCTGCTCGACGAGGAGGCGAAAACGAACCTGATGAACACCCGCCACGCCGGGAAAGTGATCGACCTGGAGCTGGAGCCGGGCAAGCTCACGCCCTGCTACGTGTCGATAGACAAATGGACGAACACGCTGGAACCCATGCCCGTTTCGTTACTCGAAAAACGTGCCCGCATCAAGGAGGCCGACCTCTCGGAAGGCAAGCAGATGGATTTCTACGGCGGCGGCAAGGTGTTGCTCGAAGGATATACCACCCGCGCGGGTTATAAGCGGGATGCCTATATCCAAATCGACGCGGCCGAACGTAACTATTCCTTTACCTACGACGGTTTGGATCGCAACCGCTACGCCCAGGAGAACAAGGAGATTTACCGCCAGAAGGCCGCCGAGAAAAACGGACGGCAGGAAACTACGGCCTCCGAACGACAGCCCACGCTCACGATTCACCGGACAATCCTCAAAGCCTCCGTGCCCAAAGAGGCTTATGACCAGTGGACGGAAGCGGTGAATGATCCCTCCAAGCGGGCGGATGTCAAGGCTTTCTACATCAAGGGCATGGTCAAGGACGGGCAGGGTGAGCCGTTCAACGCCTGGGTCAAGCCCAACTTCGAGCGTAACAAGATGGACTTCTTCCGCTGGAATCCCGACCGTGCGAAACGGCAGGGGGCGGAGGTCAAACCCGCCATTGAAAGCCGTACCCAGGTCGCCGTCAATTCCGAGGGCAAGACCGTCGAAGCGGTCAAAGGTGTGAAAGAGCCGCTCAAGCAGGGACAGCAGGAAGCCACCCCGACGCAGAAGAAAAATTACCGCAGCAGCAAAAAGAGCAACTCCAAAGGTGTCAAGGTATAACGTATGAAATGGTTCTACATGCAGGCCGGAGCCATGCCGCTCCTGATCGCGGCGCTGGCTGCCTTGTACCTCCGGCCGGGTAAACGCAGCCCCCCGGAGGAGGCGGACGACGGACGGCAGTATTACGACGGGAACGGCAACCATGTCTATTACGACCGCCGGCTGATCGCCCGTCCGGAAAAAGAGAAAGAAGAAGAACAACAAGAAAACAACCACTGAAAAATCCGAATCATCATGCAAGTAATTATCGCAGAAAAGCCCTCGGTGGCGCGTGAGATCGCCGCCATCGTGGGAGCCACGAACCGTAAAGACGGTTTTATCGAGGGAAACGGCTACGCCGTAACCTGGGCCTTCGGCCACCTGGTCGGGCTGGCAATGCCCCAACAGTATGGCATCGCGGGTTTCCGCCGGGAAAACCTGCCTATCCTGCCATCATCGTTCATCCTCCTGCCCCGGCAGGTTCGGGAGGGTAAAGAGTATAAGGCCGACCCGGGTGTCGTGAAGCAGCTCGGTATTCTCCGGGAATTGTTCGGCATGGCCGAGCGCATCATCGTCGCGACCGACGCGGGGCGTGAAGGGGAGCTGATCTTCCGCTACATCTACTCTTACCTGGAATGCCGCACCCCTTTCGTGCGGTTATGGATCAGCAGCCTGACCGACCGGGCCATCCGCGAGGGGTTACAACACCTCCGCCCCGGCAACGAATACGACAACCTTTACCTCTCGGCCAAAGCCCGCAGCGAAGCCGACTGGATCGTCGGTATCAACGCCTCGCAAGCGCTTGCCGTGGCTGCCGGGCGGGGCGTCTGGTCGCTCGGACGGGTGCAGACCCCCACGCTGGCGATCATCTGCTCCCGTTACCTGGAGAACAAGGCGTTCAAGCCCGCCACCTATTTCCGGCTGAAGCTCTCCACGGCAAAGGAGGGCACGGAGTTCACCGTCCTCTCCACGGAGAAATTCGACGGCAGGGAGAAGGCGGAAGCAGCCCGCGCCGAGGTTATCGGCGCCCGAACGGTACGCGTCGTGAACGTGGAGCGCAAGGAGGCCAGGGAACAGCCGCCTCTCTTGTACGACCTGACGACACTCCAGAAAGAGGCCAACAGCCGGTATGGTTTTTCGGCAGAAAAAACGCTCGACATCGCCCAGTCGCTTTACGAGAAGAAGTTCATCACTTATCCCCGTACCGGCTCACGCTATATATCGGAAGATGTGGCCGAGGAGATTCCGGCACTCATCGGGAACATGACACGCTATCCCCGTTTCGCGGAATACGCGGGCAGGATGGATACCGCATCTCTCTCCCGCCGAAGCGTGGACAACGAAAAGATCGCCGACCACCACGCGCTGCTTCCCACCGAGAACCTCCCTTCCGAACTGGATGCCGACCACCGCATCGTCTATGAGATGGTCGCGGGGCGGATGCTCGAAACCTTTTCCGGGGCCTGCGTGAAAGAAAACACTTCCCTTACCCTGCAAAGCGCGGGGCATGATTTCACGGCCCGCGGCAGTATCATGGTCGAGACGGGCTGGCGGGCCGTCCTGAATGAACCTGTCGAGGAGAAAGAGGAGGACATGACCCTCCTTCCCGACATCGTGCAAGGCGACGAGCTGCCCGTCAAAGGATGCGTCACGGAACAGAAACAGACCCGGCCGCGCCCCCTTCACACGGAATCGAGCCTGCTGGCGGCGATGGAAACCGCCGGACGCGAACTGTCCGACGAGGCCGAACGCGAGGCGATGAAGGATGCCGGCATCGGCACGCCCGCCACCCGTGCCGCCATCATCGAAACGCTCTTTGCCCGCGAGTATGTCAGGCGAGAGAAAAAGTCGCTTGTACCCACGGACAAGGGACTGGCCGTGTATGCCGTGGTCAAGGACAAGAAGATCGCCGATGTCGCCATGACGGGCGGCTGGGAACTGGCCCTCTCGAAGATCGCCACCGGGGAGATGGACGCCCCGACGTTCCATCGCGGTATCGAGGTCTTCGCCTCGCAAATCGCCAAAGAACTGCTGGAAGCAAGAATCGACGGCGCGGAGAGTGACACAGCCTGCCCGCGTTGCGGCAGGCCCGTGGTGTTCTATCCCAAACTCGCCAAGTGCCAGAATCCCGATTGCGGCCTGACCGTATGGAGAACCGTGGCCCGCAAGGAGCTGACCGACAAGCAGCTCGCGGAACTGCTGACCAAAGGCAAAACCGGCACGATCCGGGGATTCGTCAAAAACGGCGGCGGGACGTTCGACGCGGCCCTCACGCTCGATGACCAGTTCAAGACCTCGTTCGTTTTCGAACCGCGCGATACTCCCAGGCAGGGAAAGAGGAACAAACGGAAATAATCGTTACCTTTGCCACTGGAAAAGACCTGTCATAACGAGATACGCTTGTTTGATAAGGATTTTTTCAGTGGTCGGCGCTTCGGGTGGGAACCCGGGGCGCCTTTCTCTTCCCCGATTATCAACGACCACTAAAAATTCTTATCATGCCAGACAAGCAACACCATACCCCCACGGGGGAATTGTCCTATTACGGACTTTCGTTACTATCCTACCTCAAGGACAGCCACCCGGAACTCATCGCCGAAAGTGAGTTCATCGCCGAGCGGGCCGACAGCGCCGCCCAAGCGTACAGCGAGGCGATCCGTTCGGGCTGCAACCACATCGAGGCCGAAGAAATTGCCCGCGAGGAACTCTGCCGCGGACTGCACTTTTCACCCTACAACACGCTGGTAAACATCCTCTGGAGGGAATTCGAGGCGGAGATTCCCGAGGATACCGCCCGGCAGGCGGCTCTACGCCTGCTGCCCCTCTGCCGCGGGGTGCTGGAGAAGTACGACCTCACGGACGACTTCGCCGACACGCCCGACTACGAACTGTTCTATACCGAACTGACGGGAACCGTCCAAATACTTCTCGAAGATGGCATTCAATAAGAAAACCCACCTCCGCCAGAATATCGACGCGCTGAAGACGGCCTTCACGCTCGACAGGGAACGGCGGGCGCCGACTCCCGAAGAAGAAAGGACACTCGGCGCATACAGCGGCTTCGGCGCCATCAAGGAAGTGCTGGAAAACCCCACCGGGAAACCGGACAAGGACGGCATGGCAACGCTCGTGGCCGAGTTGCACGAGGTCATCAGGGCGAATACTTCCGACGAACGGGAATACAAGCGCTACATGGACGGGATCAAGAACTCCGTCCTGACGGCTTTTTACACGCCCCCGAAAGTGGCAGACGCCATCGTGGAGGCGATATGGGATACGCGGATCGCCCCCCAACGTATTCTTGACCCCAGTGCGGGAACGGGGGTTTTCGTCAATGCCGTGGATTTCCACGACCCCTATGCGGAGATCACCTGCTTCGAGAAAGACCCCGCCACGGGGTTGATCCTGAAGCACCTGCACCCCGAAAAACGGGTGCGGGTACAGGGATTCGAGCGCATCGAACCCAAATACGCCGGTTACTACGACGTGGCCGTGAGCAACATCCCTTTCGGGGACGTGGCGCTCTTCGACCCGTTCTTCTCCACCCATACCGACCCCGTGCGGCGGCAAGGCACACGGGCGCTGCACAACTATTTTTTCATGAAGTCCGTCGATATGGTACGCGAGGGCGGCCTGGTGGCATTCATCACCTCGCAGGGAGTATTGAACGCCGAGCAGGGACGCCCCGTGCGCGAGTGGCTGATGAACCGCTGCGAGCCCGTATCGGCCATCCGGCTGCCGAACAACCTCTTTACAGAACACGCGGGGACGGAGGTCGGCAGCGACCTGGTTATCCTGCAAAAGAAAGCCGCCACGGGGGAACTGTCCGAACGGCAGCAGGATTTCATCGAATCCCGCAAGCTGTCGAACGGCATCCGGATAAACAACCTTTTCCAGTCGTTCGACAGGGTGATCCATACCGAGGCCAAAGTAGGCAAAGACCCCTACGGCAAACCGGCGATGGAGTTCACCCACGCGGAGGGCGTGGACGGCATCGACCGGGAGATGCGGCGTATGCTCTCGGAGGATTTCAACCGGCATTTCAACGAGAGTTATTGCCTGAAACATGCTCCGGAACAGACACCCGGTACACCGGAGCGGGAATTGTCCCGTCCCCGTCAGGCGGAACGCCAGCGTGCCGAAAGACACGAGCCCCGCCTTGCCGGAGAAATCGTCAAGGAGATTATCGCCGACGCCCGTAACCTTCAGCAGCAGCGGGAAGAGGAGGAAAAACGCCGCGTCGTCGCCGAAATGGCGGCGCAGGGCTACCATGTCGATACCGAAACCGGGGAGATTACCCGAATCGAAAACAAACCCGGACAAGCGTTACCGGATTCTGCCGCCACACCCGCCGGAGAACCGACCGGGGAGGATCTGGCCGACTTCGGGGCCTGGTCGAAAGAGCGGGAGAATCGCTTGTGGGAGCAGCACCCGCCGAAACCCGAAGATTTCGGCATGGCGGATACTCCCGTGCAGCACGTGGGCGGAATAACGGAACCGAAACCGCGGGAGGGCTTCGCCGGGTCGCTTTTCGACACGGTGGAAACGGCGGCTCCCGCACCTGCCACCCAAGCTGCCGAACCGGTAAACGTGCAGCAGGAACCGTTGCTGACGCTCTACGATCTGTTCGGCTTCAGCGCCGAGGAGCGGCGGCAGGCAGAACTCGGTATATCCAAGAAAAGGAACAGCCGCCGGGGAGCAAAGCGGAAGACGCCCCGACAACCCTCATTATTCGCCCCGGCCTCCTCTCCGGAGGAACAGAAGAGCGAAATGCCGAAAACGACGCCACCGGAGCGTGATCCCGAAGACTTGTATGCCTCCCTGAACTGGGAGGACAACCCGCCGATCAACGGCTTTTACGAGATGATGATGTCGCTTACCCCGGAACGGAGGGCGGAACTACGCCGACAAAGCGCCCGGCAGCAGGAAACCCCGGAACAGCGGGAACGGCAGGCGGTACGCCCCCCGACGGAAGCCCCGAAAGACAGACGAAAACAAGCCGCCGGTACGCCGAGAACGGGCAGCTTGTTCGACACGCCGGAAAATCCGGAGGAGGAAGAACCCGGTAAAGAAACGCCGCAGATACGGGAGGCGGATATGAAACCCCGCCCGTTCGAGGGGGAGGTCGCCCCCTATTTCCGCGAGGGGACACTCGTCACGGACGGACAAAACCGGGTCGGCTACCTGCGGGAGATTGAATCCCTGCAACCCATGTTCCACCCGCTGGAACTCACGCCTGCACAACGGACGAAAGCCTCCATGTATATCGAGATACGCGATGCCTATTACCACCTTTATAACAACGAGGCGGAAACGCTGACGGCGAACCCCGCCCTGCGGGAGATGCTCAACCGGCTTTACGACAATTTCACCGAACGCTTCGGACGGCTCAATGACAAACGCAACCTCGACCTGATCAAGATGGACGCGCGGGGGACGGAGATTCTATCGCTGGAGCGTTACATCGACGGCAAGGCACGCAAAGCCGACATCTTCGAGCGTCCCGTGGCCTTCAATCCCGATGAGATCACGCACGCCGACGACGCTTCGGAGGCCCTTGTGGCCAGCCTGAACAAGTACGGCCGGGTGGAACCGCACTACATGGCCTCGCTCACGGGAACTACCGTGGAGGGAATACTCGGGGAACTGAAAGGACGTATCTATTACAACCCGGAAACGGACGGCTACGAGGTTGCCGACAAGTTCATCGCCGGCAATGTCATCGGGAAAGCCGAACGGATCGAGGCGTTCCTGCGGGAGAATCCCGACCACGCCCCGGCCCGGGAATCGCTGGAGGCTCTGCGCGAGGCGACGCCCAAACCCATCGCTTTCGACGACCTGGACTTCAACCTGGGCGAACGGTGGATTCCAAAAGGTGTTTACGAGCGTTTCGCCTCCTCGCTCTTCGATACGGAGGTGAAGATCACCTTCGCCTCCAACCTGGACGAGTACGGCGTGAAGGCGGAAGCGACGAACGTGAAGATCACGGAGCAGTATGCCGTCAGCGCGCAGACCCGTAAGTACAACGGCCTGCACCTTTTGAAACACGCCCTGCAAAACACTTCGCCCGACATCACCAAGACCGTCCTCAAATGGGTGGACGGCGAACGGCGGGAGGTCAAGGTGCGTGACGGGGAGGCCATACAGCTCGCCAACAGCAAGATAGACGAGATCCGGGGTGCTTTCCCCGAATGGCTGCGCGAGCAGTCGTCCGACTTCAAAGACCGCCTGACAGACCTCTATAACCGTACTTTCAACTGTTACGTGCGCCCGAAGTACGACGGGACGCACCAGGAATTCCCCGACCTCGACCTCAAGGGGCTGGGAATCGACAAACTGTATGACAGCCAGAAGGACGCGATATGGATGGACAAACTGCTCGGCGGCGGGATAATCGACCACGAGGTGGGCGGCGGAAAGACCCTTATCATGTGCTGCGGGGCCTACGAGAAGAAACGCCTCGGGCTGGCCAACAAACCCATGATTATCGGGCTGAAAGCCAACATCCATGAAATAGCCCGGACGTTCTGCACCGCTTACCCGATGGCCAAAGTCCTCTACCCGGGCAAGGAGGATTTCACGCCCCGGAAGCGTGAGCGCATCTTCCGGGAGATACGCAACAACGACTGGGACGCCGTGATCCTCTCGCACGAACAGTTCGGCATGATACCCCAGTCCCCGGAGATACAGCAGGAGATATTGCAGGCCGAGCTGGACTGTGTGGAGGAGAACCTCGAAGTGCTCAAAGCACAAGGCAGGGACGTTTCCCGCGCCATGATGAAAGGGTGTCAGAAACGCAAGGCCAACCTGGAAGCCAAGTTGCAGAAGGTGGCGCACGCGCTGGAAACACGCAAGGACGACGCCGTGGACTTCCGCCTCATGGGTATCGACCACCTCTACGTGGACGAGAGCCACAAATTCAAGAACCTGACTTTCACGACCCGGCATGACCGGGTGGCGGGCCTCGGAAATCCCGAGGGGTCGCAGCGGGCGCTCAACATGCTTTTCGCGCTGCGTACCATACAGCAGCGCACGGGCCGCGACCTGGGGGCGACGTTCCTCTCGGGAACGACCATCTCCAACTCGCTCACGGAACTGTACCTGCTTTTCAAGTACCTGCGCCCGAAGGAGCTGGAGCGTCAGAATATCCGCACCTTCGATGCCTGGGCGGCCATATTTGCCAAGAAAACCATCGACTACGAGTTTTCCGTGACCAACGAGGTCGTGCAGAAAGAACGGTTCCGATATTTCATCAAGGTTCCCGAACTGGCCATGTTCTACTCCGAGATTACAGATTACCGCTCGGCGGAGGATATAGGGATCGACCGACCGCAAAAGAACGAGATATTGCACAATATCCCGCCGACACCCCAGCAGACGGAGTTCATAGAACGGCTGGTGCAGTTCGCCAAATCGGGCGATGCCACGCTCCTGGGCCGCCTGCCGCTCTCGGAGCGGGAGGAAAAGGCGAAAATGCTCATTGCCACAGACTACGCCCGCAAGATGTCGCTCGATATGCGTATGATAGACCCCGAACTATACAGCGACCACGTGGACAACAAGGCGAGCCACTGCGCCCGTATGATTGCCGGTTACTACCGCCGTTTCGAGGCGTACAAAGGTACGCAGTTCGTATTCTCCGACCTGGGAACCTACAAACCCGGAGCGGGGTGGAACGTCTATTCCGAGATACGGCGTAAACTCGCGGAGGATTACGGCATACCCCAAAGCGAGGTGCGGTTCATCCAGGAGGCGACCTCGGAAAAAGCGCGCAAGGAGATGATCGCCGGTATGAACGCCGGAAAAATCCGCGTACTCTTCGGATCGACCGAGATGCTCGGGACGGGAGTGAACGCGCAGAAACGCTGCGTGGCGATACACCACCTGGACTGCCCCTGGCGTCCCAGCGACCTGGAGCAGCGCGACGGGCGGGGAATACGCACCGGGAACGAGATCGCCAAACTCCATGCCGACAACAAGGTGGACGTGATATTATACGCCGTCGAGAAGTCGCTCGACGCCTACAAGTTCGGGCTGTTGCACAACAAGCAACTGTTCATCCGCCAGCTCAAGACCAACAACATGGGAAGCCGTACCATCGACGAGGGGGCCATCGACGAGAAAAGCGGCATGAATTTTTCCGAGTATGTAGCCGTCCTCTCGGGAAATACAGACCTGCTGGACAAGGCCCGCCTGGAGAAGAAGATCGCCACGCTCGAAAGCGAACGCCAGGCATTCGTGCGCGGCAAATCATCGAGCCGCTACAAGCTGGAGCAGATCACGGAGAAGATAGAGAAGAACAACGACCTGATACGGCGTATCGGCAAGGATCTGGAACACTTCAAGGCCCGCGTCGAGTTCAACGAGGACGGCTCGTACCGCAATCCCGTGAAACTGAACGGGCTGGAAACCTCCGACCCCAAGCTCATCGGGAAACAGCTCAACCGTATCGCCGAAACGGCACGCACGCTCGACAGGCTCGAACCCATCGGGAGCCTCTACGGGTTCGAACTGCTCGTCCAGAGCGAAACGACCGGGAAAGACGGGCTCGACCTGGTGCAGAACCGTTTTTATGTCCGGGGTGAAGGGGATTATCTATACCAGTATAACTACGGGAATATCGCCTCCGACCCGCGACTGGCGGCGATGAACTTCATCCACGCGCTCGCGACCATCGAGCCGACACTGGAAAAATTCCGGAAAAAGAACGAGGAACTGGAGAAAGATATTCCCGTCCTGCGGGAAGTGGTGGAAAGTTCCTGGCGCAAGGAGCCCGAACTGACGGCCCTGAAAACTGACCTGACGGAAATAGACCGCAGGATACAGCAAAGCCTCAAACCGATAGAAGAGAGCGAGGGAAAGGAGGCGGAGGAGGATAACGACGTGTGCCGGGAACGGCATGACACGGCGGAAGAGCTCCCGAAGGAAGACAACACGGCGGCCCGTATTCCTTCCCGGCTGCGGCAGATTGCCGACGCCTCCGGGGGGCGCATCGTGATCGCGGGCGTGGGCAGCCCGCCGGAGAACGGCCCCGCAAAGAAAGGGATTAAGATGTAAGCGAAAAGCCGACGGAAGTACAGATTTCCGTCGGCTTTTTTCATATGCCCATGAGCGTTGTTGTCACACTTCCTGCAAGAGTGTTTGCAGCTCCTCCTGCGTGGGAAGATAGGTCATGTACTGGGCGGCGAAGACCTGCTTTTCATCTTCGGGCAGCGTATAACGGACGACCGCGTCGTTTTTCTCCGCGCAGAGGACGATACCCACCGGAGGGTTATCCCCGGGATTCATCAACTCACGGGTGTAGTAATTGACATACATCTGCATCTGCCCCAAATCCTGATGGGTCAGCTCCCCGGATTTAAGGTCTATTAAAACGAAACAGCGGGCCAGGTAATTGTAAAAGACCAGGTCGATGTAGAAATGCTTGTCGTCGAAGGAGATACGCTTCTGTCGCGCGACGAAGGCGAAGCCTTTCCCGAGTTCGAGCATCAAGCGCTGCAAGCGGCTGATGAGCAGTTGCTCCAGATCGGTTTCCAGAAAATGCTCTCCCTGCGGGATACCGAGAAACTCCAGGATATACGGGTCGCGGATGATCTCTTTGGGTTCGACACGCCCGGGTTCGGTACGGGAAATCTCCTCTTTCACGGCTTTCTTGTCTCGGCTGGCCAGCAAGCGGTCATAGAAAAGCGTGTTGATTTGGCGGTCGAGCTGCCGGACACTCCAGTTTTCCTTGACGCACTCGTGCAGGTAAAAATCACGGGCGGCATCGCCCGACACCTTGAGAAGCGTGCGGCAATGCGACCAGCTCAATTTATCACACAGCGTGTGATATTTCGGGTAGCACTGGTAAAACTGCCTCATGTACCGCAGGTTGGTGGCCGTGAACCCGTTTCCGAACTCCGCCACGAGCCGCCTGGAAAGGGTGTTGATGACAGCCTTGCCATATCCGGCACGGCCGGTTCCCTGCTGCTCGTACTCCACTATATATTTCCCTACCTGCCAGTAAGCCCTCACGAGGGTCGAATTGACATGATGTATCACCTTCGCGCGCGCTTCCTGCAAGATATGGCGCACGTTATGCAGTAGCTCTTCCTCCCCTTTGTCGGCAGGATATATTTTATCTGTTTCTTTCATTGTTCATTATTATATAGGCTTCCAAGTGCAAACATACTGATTTTACGGCAAATATCGAACGGTTGTACCGCCTTGTCGTGCCTTATTCCATGTATCTCCGCGTTTTTCCATGACGCCGGACTCTCGGGACAGGGCCTAACCGGAACCGGCAGGACGATCCTTTTTCAGCTTGCGGAAATTACTGAAGTTACGCTCGATGAACCGCAGGACGTCCGATTCCCGGTAGAAGGTCTTGTGATAGATCATCTCGTAAGGCAGCTCTCCCGAGGTGCGGTAACGCTGGAGTGTGCGCTTGCTGATATTGAGCATACGGCACAGGTCGTAATTGTCCAGAAGACGCTCCCCGTCAGGCAGGATGGAAAGCGGTTGCTCCACGTCCCCCGCGCACAGCTTCTCAATACGTTCCAGCCGTTCCGAGAGCCGCTGCATCCATCCGTCGAAATATTCCTTATCCAGAAACATGGCCTACTCCTTTGGTCGGTTTTTGCGCCGCACGGAACGCTCCTTCAGCACACGGCGGATTTCCGTGAGGGAATAATACAGCTTCCGGTTGATGGCCGAATAGGTGATCACGTGATCCGAGCGGAGGCGTTGAAGGGTACGCCCGCTGATGCCCAGGTAACGGCAGACCTGCTCGCCGTCCATCCATTCGTCGTTTATATACTCCTTATTCCATGCACGCCCCTTTTCAGGGAGAGAGGCGATTGCAGCCTCTATTTTCTCTATACGCCCGACAAGCTCGTTATAGGCTCGCGAACCGATCACTATGATTTTCATACTCCTTTGTTTTTTAGTCTGTTACAAAGGTCGGGCTTATATGGACAGCTTAAAACGAGGTCGGTACAACTTTTTTTATATTACTTTTATTTGCTGATTATCAAATATTTGCAAACACGCAAAAGACATATTTCATTTGACCACGAGAAAGTGTACTCGGTATCCGATTTACTAAATCCATTATAACAAACACATAATCAATAAAATATTCCCTATGTATGGATTATGTATAAATAAAATAAAAGACCCGTTTCTCTTTTTAGCAAGAAAAACGGGCTTGAATACGGTCATTTTACCTGAATGCTTGTATACACCGACCCCGGTATATAGAAATTTAAGAACCTGTCTTGTAAGAATATAATCTATATGTTTATTCGTTCTCGTTTTTACCACGATTATGGCTCAAACGGTTCATCCTTTTCAATAATGCCTCTTTTAGACTATCGAGAAACGGGGTTTGTCGGTTACGAATACGCATATCGCCAAACGTGCGGGAAAAGTTCTTGTCCAGCTCAATATTGAATACTGTCTGGATGTATTCTGACAGTCGAGTGAGCGGGATGTTACCAAATACTTTACGGCTGTCCCACGCAAAGATCTGCTCTACCAGTTCCGTTTTCGTACCGTTCCAAGTCAGTCGGACACGAGGGAGAGATTGTTCCACTTGCCGTTGCTCGAAAACCTCTAATTCTTTGGTCAGGTATTGGATTAGTAATTCATTGGCGAGAATACGGGCCACCTTAAAGTCACAGTTGGTCGAGAACGACGGGTCACGTTCATGATGAAATGATTCCAGGTAGAGGGCAGTATCTATACTACCTCGCAAATAATACATCGAATCCATGTGTGTCAGGCCGGAACGATAGTAACGGACAAAATCAGAGCGTTTGGCATTATAACGGTTGATTGCTTTGATTTCATCAATTAGATAGGCCCTTTGCGATTCGACACCGACCGGACGGTTCATCTCGATATTGTAAATCTTACGGTAATAGATTAGACGATAGAACAGACGAGGTTTGATAACTTTGAAAAACTCTATCTCCTCGGCCTCGGCCCGAAACGTGTACGTGGAGATAAATTCTTTCATCTTTTGGAATGCATCGCCGAGAACGAGAGAAGCTTCGAGTGACTTTTTCAGAATATTCAAGTCTGCCGATTCGATCTTTTTCAACTTCTTTTCGATATCTTTCCTGTCTCTTATACACATCTCCGAGCCCACGAGACTGCAGCTAATCTCGT
>ENA-OZVF01000287-OZVF01000287.1-human-gut-metagenome-genome-assembly--contig:-NODE-287-length-15643-cov-7.897485_pt1 | contig 15643 bp, 13 predicted proteins | sample MGYA00243449_ERZ654053 | MGnify/ENA primary metagenome ERZ654053 (study PRJEB26926, sample SAMN06165127) | human gut metagenome | biome: ENVO:00009003; feature: ENVO:2100002; material: ENVO:00002003... | reverse complement strand
TACGAGATTAGCTGCAGTCTCGTGGGCTCGGAGATGTGTATAAGAGACAGGTGTATCACCTGTTAAATAGACCATATTTTCCTCTATCTTTCATCTTATATGATTTAAAAGCATATTATAAAAATTTTCATACTCATCAGGTTTCATCATCCACCCTCTGTATATCGCCCTTCTCAAATCCACCGGCTCACTTGTAAGTATCAGCCTATGATTAACAAACCAGCTCTCATATACAAATATGATTATATCAAATAGCCCTGTATCCAGTGCCCCTTTATATTCAGCTTGTAAATCCTCGTCCACCTAATTCTTTGAAAAATAACTGGACGGAAATATTATCAAATCTACCTTCATTTAAATATCCTCTGCCTGAAATGCTACATTATTTCTTATAAGTTCATATGTATTGACATTCAAACATATTTCATTTTTGCCTAGTGCTCTATCAATCTGAATGTCTTATAGTTTGTATCGTCCTGTGGGCTGCAGTATATCGCAAACTCGATATTTTTAAATGCATGCCTATAATCTTTAATCACATTTTTTGCAGCATATGCAACGATATTTGCTTTATTCATAAAAGCTCCGCATCCAAATGCTCCAAGTATTACTGTATCGTTTCCTTCAGAAACGGCAACATCCAGTATGCGTCTTAATCTCTTCTCATGTATTTCAAGCATTTCCTTATCGCTGATTTTTGCTGCCTTTTTGCCATCGCCTGTATTATGTTTATTGCTTGGCATGGCTCTTAAATTCGGTGCTGCGCAAGTAATTACATTTACTTTATACCACTCATTCTCGGGCAATAAAGCCGGGTTATTTGTATCGCTTTTAAATACCGTTACCTCCGGTGTATAAATGATATCGTCGTTATGTAATGGATTTCTTGCCTGCTTATGAGGTGTATAAAATCCATCCCACATATCAGGTGAATTCAGACAGAAATAAAGATATGAACACCTGCACAGACACTCCTCCTGGGCTGTTGAACCTCTTACAACACCTCCGCCCGGATTTGAAGCAGAGGCAAAATTGTGTATAGCTACCTTATTATCTCTATATGCCTTTGCTGCCTCAAACGTTCTCTTCTTTGAAACAATCACTTTTGCAGGCTCATCATATATATTTAGATTCGGTTTTTCCAAAGCATCTGTTTCCAATATTAGTTTCTGTCCACTTGCAGATGCCTTTAAGTCAGCATTAAGCTTTCCATTCGTTTTGCTTAATCTCTCTGTATCCTGAAATATTAATACGTTTTCTTCTCTTCCCATAATGATTCTCCATTTCTTTAAAAAATGCCTGTGTTACCAGCATTTTCTATGCCATAGCTGTCTCTCCTTCCATTATACCTTACAATTCCGTCTACTGTTAATTTTATTTTCTTCATCCTGTTTTTTCAATAAACCTGTGGTTTACTTTTTTCATGTCAGTTTTTGCTGACATGATGATAATACACCAACTTCGAAAAACTATTTTCAACAGAAGTTTACACCTTATTTCAGACAGCAAAAAAGCTCTGTTCTTACGAACAGAGCCAATGCATTATTTTGCACTTACAAGCCTTACTATCACATCAATTCCAGCCGCCCAAAAGAGTATCGCCCCCACGATATATACCTTTGTCTTCTGCTCGAAACCGAAATGATATCCTGTGTAAATGCCTGCCACTATACAGATTACAGTGAGCAGCGCCACCATTATCATAATGGTGAAAAGTCCGGTACCGAGGAAGCCGAATGCTATTCCTGCAAGAACCGTATAAAATGCGGTGATTCCTGCTATTCTTAGCACCCTTTTCATATCAAGCTGCGCCTGACAGTGTTCCTCAATCCTTTCGTTTCTTATAGCCTTTCCTATAAGCCTGATCCCCAGTCCTATCAGTATTCCGATAGAAATTATCTCTCCTAAAAGTGCTTCATCCTTCACCGAGTATTTCCCATTAAGGAAGCTTGACAGGAAATACCCGATGTACATTGCTAACAACTGGCAAACTGCAACTATGAAGCAAATGGCTGTAAGCTGTTTCTTATTTACTTTCTGGATCAGGGATCCCTGACATTCCATCGCAACGAAAATCTCCAGTGAGCTTCCCGCCACGATTAACAGATATTCTATCCAGCCCATTTTTGCCTCCCATAATCTTTAAACATCCTTTAATTAATTATTTGTCGCTATCTGCCTTAGCATCTATTGAAGCTAATTTATATATGAACTTAACGCTGCCCGTCTGTCCATCAGCAATTGCTGAGTATGTCTGATATTCCTCACCTGCGTCAATTACTGCCTGAAGCTTGTTGGTGAATGGCTTTAAGTCGCCGTTATATGCGTCGAGAATCTTGTTGATTCCTTCCTCATTGAACTGTACCATACCATCTGCAAGTGTGTGTGCCCCTTCTGAAAGTGTCTTAGAGCCTGTTGTGAGCTGGTCTACACCTGAGACTATCTGATTTGTTCCATCTGCAAGCTGTGATGCTCCGCTGTTGAGCTGTGCATTGTTTGCTACAAGTGTGTTTGAACCGTCTACAAGCTGCTTGATACCGCTTGTGAGAGTTGGTACTGAGTTCATGAGTGACTGTGTTCCGGCTGAAAGCTGGCTTGCTCCGGCATTGAGTGCTGTTGCTCCGGCATTAAGTGTATCATTGTTTTTAACTAACTCGTTTGAACCATTTACAAGGCTGGTGATTCCTTTTGTCAGCTCTGGTAATTTATCTGCAAGACTTTGTGTGCCTGTCTGAAGCGCTGTAGCTCCTGTTGCAAGCTTTGTAGTTCCTTTTGCTAAATCAGATGCTCCGCTTGACAACTCTGATGCTCCATCTGACAACTGTCCTAAACCGGTATCTAATGATGACGCACCCTCTGATACCTTTGCTGAGCCGTCCTTTAAAGCTTTCACTTTGGAAGCACTGTCTGTTACACTTTGGTTCACGGCAGAATATACTGTTACAGCACCTTTTCCCTGAGATAGACCAACAACTATCTTACTGTAAGTTGCTGATGGAGCCGGATCATTCATACTAGTAGACAAGAATTTTATTATTTTTTCTGCATTGTTTACTGCTGCATCCGCTGCTGCTGATACATTGTCTGCTGTAATCTTATCTGTATCAATATATCCAAGAGTCTTAAATAATTTTCCAACCTTTAATTCATTCAGTTGTTCAAGCGATTGATTTATACTGGCTTTGATTGTTTCAGGCATATCTGATAAAGATTGTGTCAACTGACCAACTCCTTCATCAACCTGCTTTGCTCCTGCTGCAAGAGAATCAGCTCCTGTTTTTGCCGTATCAATACTTGTCTTTAACTGTGCTGCACCTGCAGATACTCCTGCTGCGCCCTTGTTTGCAGCATTAATACCATCCGAAAGCTTTTTTGCTCCATCATTAAGACTTGTCACACCTGTTGCAAGACTTCCTGTGTTATCATTAAGCTGGTTCAAGCCTGTATTTAACTGACTGGCTCCATCTGTATACGCCTTAAGTCCATCCTTAAGTGTTGCACTTCCACTTGCAAGCTGGCCTGCTCCACTATTAAGCTTATCTGCTCCTGACACAAGGGCTCCTGTGCTGTTTCCAAGTGTATTCAGTCCACCACTTAATGTACTAACACCATCAGTATATGTCTTAAGTCCATTCTGCAGTGTGCCAACTCCTGATGCGAATGTGCCGAGCTTGCTCTGCAATGTTGAAAGTCCGTCAGCAAGTGTGTCAGTACCCTCTGCCAGTGTCTTTGAACCATCCTGAAGCTGTGTTGAGGCATCCTTTAAGTCATTTATCATGTCATCGAGGTCTGATGTGTCAATTCCGTCTGTGCTTACATAATCAGATGCGTTTACCACGAAAGTCATGGCTGCAGGCATTGAGAAATTCTCTACATCTGCTGTCATTTCCATGTATTCAGGGATATTTACATCGCCATCGAGGTCTTTGTCCTTGATTCCGAGGCTGTCCTTTAAGCCCGGAAGTGCATATCCAAGCACTACGCTTGATGAGTCGCTTACCTCAGCCTTGCCGTTTGTCACTTCGATATTCTCGAAGCCATCACCGAGTACAAGTCCTGTTATTGCTGCAAATGGTACGGAAACTGTCTGCGTCTCGCCGTTTACTGTCTCTGTATATGATGTGGTGTTTGTGTAGTCAAAACGAATTTTGACCTTTCCTGATTTTCCTGCAAGGTCCTCAGGTGAGATTTCTTTTCCATCGAGGTAATATGTAACCTTCTGTGTTACAGGTGGCTCCTCTGTTGCTGTGCCCTGATAGTAAATGTCCTTGCCACCGGCCTGCCAGGTGAGCTTGTCACCGCTTTGTGTGAATTTTTCCTTGCCCTTTACGTTCTCGATATCTGAAAGGTTTGAAGCATCCTCCAAGGTATCCTTTTTGTCTTTATTTTTAAGGTGATCTACTACGATTGTTTTGTTTACGTTGCCGTTTGCATCTGAGATGAGATATACGCTCTCGTCCTTGTCTGCATCGTTATCCTTCAATGATACGCTGTCCATGAGCTTATCTGCTATGTCATCAGCATCCTTGCTGCTTCCTGTTGTGCTGTCTGCCTCGGCTGTGACTGCGGTGCTGTTCTTCTCTGCAAAAACCGCTGTTGCTCCGATTCCTGTACCTACAAGTGCTATTGTGAGGACTCCGGCTACAACACGGACAATATATTTACTTTTTAACTTTTCTTTCAATTCTGGTAATTTCATGTCTTATTCCTCCTGATTTTATTTTTGAGGTCATATTTTTATGTTATGAGGGTCAAAAAGTATTTTATCCCTCATTTATGATTAATCAGATTACTAAGCTGTCAGGTTCTTGTTTTTAAAGCCTGCGCTTGTGGCACATATTACTTTGTCAAAAATCATAAACATTGACGGAAGTATAAATACTACTACAAACATACTGATGATTGCGCCTCGTGCAAGCAGTATACAGATAGAACTGATCATATCAATGTTTGAATAAAGTCCTACACCAAAGGTTGCGGCGAAGAAACAGAGTGCACTGACGATAACTGAGTTTGTCGAATCTGCAAGTGCCTTTGTGATTGCCGGCTTTTTGTCCATTCCGGTGTATCTGTTCTTTCTGTACTTTGTGGTCATAAGTATCGCATAGTCAACCGTTGCACCAAGCTGTATGGTTCCGATTACGATGCTCGCGATAAACGGAAGCTTCGTTCCTGTAAATCCCGGAATTCCCATGTTTACAAAGATTGCAAACTCGATGACCGCTACAAGTATGATTGGAAGCGATACTGATTTGAATACTACGAGGATGATAAGGAATATCAATACGATTGATACTGCACTTACACGCTTAAAGTCCGTATCTGTGATAGTGATAAGATCCTTTGTACAAGGTGCCTCACCGATAAGCATTGCGTCCTTGCTGTAATTCTTTACTATCTTTTTAATCTCTGTAATCTGGTTGTTCACCTCATCAGATGCTGTCTCATATTTTGATGAAACAAGCATCATCTGGTAATCACCGTTTTTGAATATCTCCTTTGCCTCATCCGGCACCATATCATCCGGTATGGTAGGTCCGAGTATTGAGTCAAGCGATACCGCAAGCTTCACTCCATCGACCTTCTTTATATCATCTATCATGCTTATGCTGTCTGCCTTTGACATATCACTCGGCGCAATGATGATATGTGTGGCACCCATAGCATACTCCTTGTCGAGTCTTTCATTGGCCTGCTTACTGTATGCACTGTCAGGCATGGTTCCTGCAAGGTCATAGTAGACCTGATCATGAGTGTATCCGTATATTGCCGGGATGAGCACTACGATGAAAATCACTGCAAGTATCTTATAATGATTTGTTACCCAGCTTGCAATCCTGGAAACATCAGGCATGAGAATCTTGTGCTTTGTCTTCTCGATTACCTTATCACATGCAAGAATCAATGCAGGGAGAATTGTTACACATCCGATAACTCCGAATACAACACCCTTTGCCATTACGATTCCCAGGTCAAGTCCAAGTGTAAAGCTCATGAAGCAGAGGGCTACGAAGCCTGCGATTGTTGTGATTGAGCTTCCTGTTACTGAAACAATTGTGTGGGAAATGGCATGTGCCATGGCTCGCTTCTTGTCTCCGTCATATCTGTCTATCTGCTCCTGATAGCTGTGCCACAGGAAAATCGAATAATCCATTGTTACGGCGAGCTGCAATACTGCTGTCAGTGCCAGTGTCAGGTATGAAATCTGTCCCTGTATAAAGTTTGTTCCCAGGTTATAGATAATAGCCATTCCTATGCTTAGAAGGAATAACATCGGAACAATTATTGAATCCATTGTAATTCCCATGACAAGCATTGAAAGCAATGCTGCTATGATGACATATATAGGAGCCTGCTGCATAACAAGTGTCTTTGTATCTGCGTTGACCGCTGCCATTCCTGCTACGAAGCAGTGGTTTTTCACCATCTTATCCATCTTGTTGACGGCTTCCATTGTCTCATCCGAACCCATTGTGTCACTGTATGTGACGAGCATGAGCTGGCTGTTTGCATCCTTGTTGTTAAATGCGTCGTACACCTCATCCGGAATTGCCTCTCTTGGCAATGTGGAATCAGCGATTGTTCCGTACCAGATGACATCATTTACACCCTTAAGGTCCTCTATGTCATCTGCCAGAGTCTCTATGTCCTGATCCTTCATATCCTCTAAGATCACAAATGACAACGCTCCGGTTCCAAACTCATCTACCATGATATCCTGGCCCTTCATAGTCTCTATCTGGCTTGGCAGATAAGAAAGGATATCAAAGTTGATTCTCGTGTTGATAAAGCTGATGCCCGACGGTATAAGCAGTGCAAATGCAACTATCAGTATCAGCACACGATGTTTTACGACTCCTTTTCCAAATTTAATCATTAGATTCACCACTCTTTCTTTTATTCGTATTGAAGTATAAAAAAAAAGACCGAATAAATAAATATTCAATCTCTTTGATTTGTCATGTGAGATATACAAATCCATCAATTTGTATATCCGATATGACACATATATGATATTGTATTTGATTTCTGACACTTTTTCACAGCATTTTCATATTTATATGAACACGTGCCTCTTTATGATTCTGCTTTATGAGCTTGCTTAAGCCGTCATTTTCCATGACAATTGTCCTCTACAGCTCACTTAGTATATCATCCATCGAACGCGTAATCAGATACATGTATGCCTCAGCCATCTCCTTCGGCTCAATGTCATCCATGCCCTGGGCTATCCAGCCCTCCGTGATAAAGCACAACGACTGCGCATAATATGTAGAAATCACCTCAGGTGTGAGCCAGCGGTATTTGGATTTCTTTCCTGTGCTCTTTTCGCTTATGATATTCATAAACATCTCGCAGACGCATTTCATGGCAATCTGATTAAACGTCACTGCCCCCTCCAGCTTTAGTGCTTTCTTGTAAAAAACACTGTTTGCCGAGATATTATTGAGCATCAGCACAATCGCTTCAAAAATCATTCCGGCATTAAGCAGTGGCTTGATGGGCTCAAGCAGCTCGGTTTTGATAATCCACTCTATCAGCTCGTACTTGTCCTGAAAATGATTGTAAAACGTGGGGCGGATAACTCCGGCCTTGTCCGTTATCTCTTTAATTGTAATCTTATCGATTGGCTTTTTCGCTGAAAGCTCTATAAGGCTCTCAGCGAGCACCAGATCTATTGCATTCTTACCTTGCTGTGTCATTACTCATCAAACTCCATCGTGACAAAGTAGCCCTTCTCAGTCTCCCTTACATCCACGACATCGCCCTCGCGGCTTTTGAGCCTCTCGCTGACCACGTAGTTTCCCGACATGGCAATTGCATGCTCTATCGTATAATAATATGAAGTTGGAAGCTTGCTCTCTGTTACCTTCAGATGGTCACCGACCTTGGTAAGTCCGGGTCTCTCCATCTTAAACTCCATCCGACGCATTCTGTCGCCTTTCTGTTACTGCTTAATTGTCCTCTTTTCTATCCTCAACAAACGTTGCCTCAAACTCCTTTTGCTTGTTGTAGGCGCTCTCCGCCTTTGTAGCACGGCTTGTAATCCAGATATTTGATACTCCGTTGAAAATCAGTATGATACCGACAACAACAGTGGCTGTCTTCATTACATCAAATGCATTTGTCACGCAGATTATTCCAAAAATCAGACTGATTATTGAAAAAATCAGGCCGACACTCCAGCCTCCGTAACCGTATTTTCTGGCATCCACTGCCTCAATAATGCTCCTGATGCTGTGAAAAATGAGCACCAGACCGATGACTATAGGTATCAGGCTCACCACAACCTTTGGCTGTACCAGAAACCATATACCTACTGCCAAAACCACAAGCCCCAGCATCGCTGAAAAACCATTCGTAACTATATTCAAAAAATAGCTGCACATATAGACCACTCCGATGATGATAAGCACTACCGCAAGCACATTGGCCACAATCGTGAGCACCGAAGCTCTCCATATGATAAACACCAGTCCCAGCGCTATGCAAAGCACTGATGACAGTAGAAAATCAGCCTTTATTCTGCCTAAAAACTCCTTCATACACGACCTCCTTTATATATCCTGCCCTACATTACTTTTCTAATTCTGTTCCTCTGCACTTTTCTTAACCAGGTCAAGAACAGTCTGAAGCTCAGCACCCTCAACCGGTGCAGCTCCATATCCAAGACGCTTGTAATCCTCTGTAATCTCAGCCAGCTCAGTAGTTTTATCGCCCTTCGCATCAATTACAAAATATCTGCCCTGTGACGCAGCATCATCCCACACGAGATAAGCACGGATTGCGCAGTTTGGAGCCATATCTCTTGTTGGGAAATCAACTCTGGTGACATTAAGCGTATCAGAAATCTGCATAGACATAACAGAGAAATCCTCCTCCATATATGGATACATACGCTTCTGCTGATATGCCTCCTCGTACAGCTCATCTATTAACTTTTCCTTCTCATCGGCAAGTCGGTCCATGAACTCTTTGCCGCCCTCAAACATCTTTGCCGGCAGGAAAATATGCTCATACTGCATACGCTCAAAGATGACATACTGCTCTGCTGTCATCTGTACAGTCTTGCCCTTTGTCGGTGATGTAGGATGTCCCTCTCTTCTGGCCTTTTCCACTGCCTCAATCTTTTCTACAAGAGGCTTTTTGAAAATCAGATTGTGAGTGAACGGGTTGAATGCGATACCATCAAGCTTTGACTCTTTATTTGCCACCATATTGTTGACTGCAAGAAACGGCATATTTACAATGCATGGTGACGGATGATCCTTAGAAAGCTGTGCCTTTGAGGTATAAATCGGCATGAAAGCCTCTCCCTCACCGTTTTTAATAAATAGCGGAATCGGCTTGTTGTTTTCTCCGACATTTGCAGGTACCAGGAATCGGCTCTTAGTGCATTTTTCAATGAGCTTATTGAGCGTCTCCGCCTTTTTGTCGCTTGAATACTGTGTCATCAGCGCCTCAACCTCTGGGTTTTGCACCTCAAGGGTGAAGGCCGGATCGTCCTTTAATTTATTTTTGATTTTATTTTTATCCATTTATACTGCTTCTCCTTATATTAAATGCCCGGATTTACATCCAGGCATTATTTTAACACATTTCTTTTATCAACTCAACAATCTTAGTGTCTCTTGCTATCCATTCTTTATCAAGAAAAGCGCTGTTGGCCTTTATTATCTCATCCGGCGTAGCCCATGACAGATGATACTCAAGCCTTATCTCGCTGTCTGTCATCTGTGCTGCCACATGCTCGTCCTTCACATCACAGAAATACACGTAGGTGTGACAGTAATATATCTTGTCAGCCTCAAATATATCGCGTCTCTTTTCTATGACCTTGCCGCACTCCCTGATGCTTTCCGGCACGACAAGAAGCCCTGCCTCCTCGCGCACCTCCCGTGCCAGCGCAACCTCGTTGGTCTCGCCTGCATCGATGCCGCCGCCCAGTATCTTGTAGTAGCCCTCACCGGCCTGCTGCATGGCAAGCTTGCCGTCTCTGATAATAACCGCGCGCACCGCGAAGCGCTCAAATACCTCCATATCATCGGAATAATTGTGTTTGTCAAATGTATATAGCGTTCTCATGTTTGTCCTCCGTGTATTGGTATTATTCTACACCATTTGCACGTAAGATGGAATATATTTTTCTTCATTAATACCGTTGATTTTACGCTTACACTCGCGACAGCAAACAAACCGTTTCAAGTGTCGGAAACTGAAATTTGATATTCCTAATCCAATTACCATCTTCTCGTCTTTCTGGAAATATATCAATACGCTCAATAAATGCCTGCATAAACTGTTTCTTTTCAGCATCCGTATATTCTGCATATAATTCATTAAATGCGTTCAAAAAGCCGTATATGCTGTCAGCATCAATCTGAGACTGTTCAATGTTACATCGAAAAGTACATTTATGTCCTGTGGCATTTACTGTACTCTTATGTTCTCACGTTCCATCTCTGCTACAGCAGCAATAATAGATATAAGCAGTTTACCGGCTTCTTTTGAGCTGTCAATTCCATCCTCATCCTCAACGATGCTTGTTATTCTAGCCCCGGCATCCTTGGAAGAAGCACCACACAGAAAGACTCTCTCATCCTCACTACTAAATTTTGCATTAAACATAAGCCATTTTTCATCATCATCTGAAATAAAACTGTTCATCATATCCGCAAGTTCAGATTTCGTCACTACATCCTTCAATCCTTCTGCAACATCAGAAATCTGTTTTTCAAGAGATATCATATCAGAATTGATTTTGCTGATTTCAATTCTGTTATTTGCAGTCTCCATACTTAACTGAAGTAATTCTCTCTGACCGATTAAATCACGATTTTCTAATATGTAATCTTTCATTCTTTTAAAGGTTCTTATTAATGCCTTACTCTGTTTAACAGCCAATGGCCCTTTTAAAACAGTCATCAGCATATATAGTCCTTGCTCTGTAAATACATGAGGATTATATCTACTCTTACTGTTAAGATTTGCGGTCAAAAAATTTGACCGCAAATCTTCTACCTCATCATCCGTTAATTCAAACATAAAATCTTCATCAAATTTCTCAATATTATTTTTTACCTGTTGGTTGAATGCTTTTGTGGTATAACCATATATTTCAGAAAGATCTGAGTCTAAGATTACTCTTTGACCTCTGATTTCATAAATTCTTTCTTTCATATACTCTTCTGTAATTTCAATTACTGCAATCTCTTCTTTCTTCTCTTCTGCCATAAGATTTCCTTCCTGGTCTTGCGGTCATAATTTGTTTTGGCAGCCAATTTGAATTATCTGGAAATCTATATTGATGAATTTAACGATAAGGGAATTCAGATAGCAAATGCTTTTCTTGATGTAATGAGATGCAAATTAACAGAGCTTGGTGCCGATTCTACTGATCCATTTGCAAATTTATTTGATAATTCTCACATTGAAACAGAGCAATATTACATGAATATTCTATCAGAAGATTTGAAACCGATTGTCTCCGACCTGCGAAATATTCATATGAAAGATAGCAATACCGCCAGCGACATTGACTATCAAAGCATGGTCAAAAATATCATTGATTAAAAGAAATATTTTCCCGTTCCAAACCGGCAAAGGTGCATCGGAAGTTGAGACGGAGGAATCCAAAATTGTAAAATCAAATTACTCCCTTTAAAACAAGCCACAAAGGATTTTGTCCAATGTGGCTTGCTGTAGTTATAATTTACTCTCCATATGGTGTTTTAGATTCAGCTACCTTCGACAAAGTCTCCTGATTACCCATATCATATGTCACCACTTTATGCTCTGATTCAGTAAAGGTAGACGAACCCCCAATGCCAAAATATTTTTCAAAGAAAGTTTTCAGTTTATCAATAACTCCCTGTTTCTTCTTAGCCCTATTGTCACCACCAAAACGTGAAATCGGTGGCATAAGTTTATCTATGTCCGTTCCGGCTGTTTTGATTTCTCCATCACGGAACGCATTCTCCATGAACTTCCGTGTATCTTCCGGCTTCAACTTTTCTTCCGTGATAATCGCATTAAGGTCATGAGCGCGCTGTTCCACCACATACTCATGCCATTCATTCATGACATCATCTACATCATTGATTCCTGCAATAAAAGTTTCAATGAGCTGCTTCTTGCTACGAAGCTCTGGGCTGGCATCAATTGCCTTATTGATGGTTATCAACACTTCCTTATCTTCGCAGTGGGTATCATGGTACTTCTTTACGAGCATAAGAATATAATCAATATTGATTTCTATCTGCCGGATCAGTTCAATCTCAAATACTACATCATCCGTAATATCCGTGCTTTCCTGACGCTTGCGTTTCCACTCATCACGTAAGTCCTGATAGCGTCCAAGGTAATCCTGTAAATCACGTTCAGAAATCAGCTCGTTCCCCTTGAACTCGTCAAAGGAAAGCAGGAGATTTCTCATACGAAGAATCGCACCAAACAAAGCAATAAAATCCTTCTGATTCTGCTCTCCGACAATCTGTGGGTCTGACAGAGGAAAATTATTGTTCAAATCTTCCACCATATCCACATATCCTGGCATTGGCTTGCCATCTACAGATTCATATCCGTAATAATAATCCTTAAAGCTCTGCAATAGAACGATTCCTCCGGCATTCTTGTCTCCAAACAGGGAAATAGCACTATCCACACGCTTTTGCAGATTTCGGAAACATACAATATTTCCAAAGGTCTTGATAGAATTCAGAATACGGTTGGTACGGGAAAATGCCTGTATCAATCCGTGCATTTTCAGATTCTTGTCTACCCACAACGTATTCATAGTTGTGGCATCAAAACCTGTAAGGAACATATTTACTACGATCAGAATATCCAGCTCCTTGTTTTTCATACGAAGCGACACATCTTTATAGTAATTTTGAAATTTATCACTTGAGGTATCGTAATTCGTATGGAACATTTTATTATAATCGTCAATAGCTTCTTCCAGAAATTCCCTGGATGGCTGATCAAGGGCAGAGGTATCCTCTGAATTTTCTTCATCCAGAATACCATCTGATTCTTCCTCATTTGCACCATAACTGAAAATGGTTGCAACTCGAAGCTTCTTGGTCGGGTCTGCTGCCATCTGCTTCTTAAATTCCTGATAATACAGTTTTGCCATCGGAACACTTGATACTGCAAAAATGGAATTAAAACCACTGATACGCTGTTTCTGCTTGATTTCCTCTACCTCATCCCGTTTAGCAGAAGCCACTTCTGCAATATTAGTCAGCGTATTATATATGTAAGTTTTATCCCCACGATAGGTCTTCTGGTCAAAATGTTCCAGTATGTACTGTGTTACAATTCGGATACGCTCAGGAGCCATCATAACCTTTTCACGGTTGATGTCCCAGACCATCTCATCCGTGATTTCTTCTTCCACATCCATCGTTTTAATATAATCCACCCGGAATGGAAGAACATTTTTATCGTTAATCGCATCCACAATCGTGTAGCTGTGGAGCTGGTCTCCAAAGGTCTGACCTGTAGTAAAGAATTCTGGATTTTTTGCTCTGCCGGAATTAACAGAGAAAATCGGTGTTCCTGTAAATCCAAACAGATGATATTTCTTGAAATTCTTCACAATCGCAGTGTGCATATCTCCAAACTGACTGCGGTGGCACTCATCAAAAATAATAACGATATGTTTCGTATACACTTCATGCCCCGGATTCTTTTTTATAAACGTAGCCAGTTTCTGAATTGTAGTAATAATGATGTGTGCGTCCGGGTCTTCCAACTGCCGTTTTAATATGGTTGTCGAGGTATTGCTGTTGGCCGCACCTTTTTCAAAACGGTCATATTCTTTCATGGTCTGATAGTCCAGATCCTTACGGTCAACTACAAACAGCACCTTATCAATATAAGGCAGCTTCGATGCCAGTCTTGCCGTCTTAAACGAAGTCAGCGTCTTGCCGGAACCTGTAGTATGCCAGATGTAACCACCACCCTCGACGCTACCGTACTTCTTATAATTATTGGCAATTTCGATACGATTGAGAATCCGCTCCGTAGCCGTAATCTGGTACGGACGCATGACCATCAGCATATCTTCTGATGTAAAAATACAGTATTTCGTAAGAATATTCAGAATCGTATGCTTTGCAAAAAAAGTCTTTGTAAAATCAATCAGATCAGGAATCACACGGTTATTGGCATCTGCCCAGAAGCAGGTAAACTCAAAACTGTTACTGGTCTTGGTCTTACTTGCCCCCCGTTTCTCATGCTCCTTTTCCGCATTCCGTCTAGTACTGTTAGAATAATATTTTGTATGTGTGCCATTAGAAATAACAAATATCTGAATGTACTCATATAATCCACACCCAGCCCAGAAAGAATCCCTCTGGTAGCGATTAATCTGATTGAATGCTTCACGGATGGCAACACCTCTGCGTTTCAGCTCAATATGTACAAGAGGCAGACCGTTTACCAATACTGTAACGTCATAGCGGTTGTCATGCTTCGCACCATTTTCAGTGCCAATCACATACTGATTGATGACCTGCAACCTGTTGTTATGGATGTTCTTCTTATCTATGAGTGTAATATTCTTGGAAGAACCATCATCACGAATCAGAACTTGAACATTGTCCTCCTGTATCTTTCGGGTCTTTTCCACAATATGCTCATTGGGATTGGCAACGGCATTTTTGAAGAAATCATCCCACTCTGTATCCGAAAACTGATAGTTATTCAGTTCCTCTAATTTATTACGGAGATTGGCAATCAGGTCTTTCTCCGTGTGAATAGGCAGATATTCATATCCCTGTTCACAGAGCAAGCGAATAAACTCCTGTTCCAGTGCTGCTTCGCTCTGGTAACTGTCAGAGCGCTTCTTGACTGGCTCATATTCTGTAACAACGGTATTTTCCGATGTCTCCGCTACAATATTAAAGTACGGCACATCCTCGCCTCCTTACTTTGGTAATTCTTTAAAGGATAACAGCTTATCCCTGTAATATTCATACTGCTTCTGACGTGCTTCGATTTCTGCCGGAAGTCCTGTGGACAGGTCATTACAGAGAGTGTCAAAGCGGTTCAAAACTTCCACTATACGATTTTGTTCCTCAATTGATGGTATCTGCAAAATAAACTTACGAATTTTCTCCATCGGTATATTTTTCATGGATGAAGATTGAAGAAGACGATTTATCTGTGTATCCCAAAATACATTTGTTTGAAAAAAATAACGCATATATTCTGGATTTACAAATTGAGTGTCTACTCTTATTAATGCAACATTAGGTGCAAGATAATACTTATCATTTTCATTAATCACTGCAACTTGACCAATTGTCCCAACATATGTAAATAACATATCTCCACTACAAAGTTTACTTCTGTTTAACTTTGTCAAGTCACTTTTATCAATATATTTTACATCTGTCAGATCAAGTTTTCCATTCTTGACATTTAACCCACGAAGGGCAATAATTTTACCTTCATCCGAATAGGTGACATACTTTGTAAATTCATACCCGGCAAGTTTTGTAACAGTTGCTATAGCACCAAGTTCAATGGAAACATAACCAAATACATACTGTATGAGCTTAATTGCGCTCAGCTCTGTCTGTCTGTCTGTCTGTCTGTCTGTCTGTCTGTCTGTCTGTCTGTCTGTCTGTCT
>ENA-OZVF01000261-OZVF01000261.1-human-gut-metagenome-genome-assembly--contig:-NODE-261-length-16614-cov-5.801981_pt1 | contig 16614 bp, 11 predicted proteins | sample MGYA00243449_ERZ654053 | MGnify/ENA primary metagenome ERZ654053 (study PRJEB26926, sample SAMN06165127) | human gut metagenome | biome: ENVO:00009003; feature: ENVO:2100002; material: ENVO:00002003... | reverse complement strand
ACGAGATTAGCTGCAGTCTCGTGGGCTCGGAGATGTGTATAAGAGACAGGAACTTCCGGGAGCCATGCAGTTCGGAAAATACATCACCGCCAAAGGTATCTTGGCATCGGTAGCCCATACGCAAGCGGAGTTTGAAGACATCCGTACAGCCTACGAAGCTGGCTATACCCATGCCACCCACTTCTACAATGCAATGCCCGGTTTCCACAAACGCCGCGAGTACAAATACGAAGGCACGGTAGAAAGCATCTATCTGCTGGACGACATGACGGTGGAAGTGGTGGCCGACGGCATCCATGTCCCTCCCACCATCCTGCGACTGGTCTACAAGATAAAAGGCGTAGAACGCACCTGCCTGATAACCGACGCCCTGGCATGTGCCGCAAGCGACAGCCGGGAAGCCTTTGACCCGCGCGTTATCATCGAGGACGGAGTCTGCAAGCTTGCCGACCATTCTGCCCTTGCCGGCAGCGTAGCCACCATGGACCGACTGATACGTACCATGGTACAAAAAGCCGAAATTCCGTTGGCAGACGCCGTACGCATGGCTTCTGAAACCCCGGCAAAGATTATGGGCGTATACGACCGCAAAGGCTCCCTCCAAAAAGGCAAGGATGCCGACATCATCGTCATGGACGAAGACTTGAACGTAAGAGCCGTATGGGCCATGGGCAAACTTGTACCGGAAACCAATACAATCTCTTAATTAATCTTCAACAACATGCGAATGAACATTGTTTTTCGTATATTTGTTGATTGAAAGAACAGCGCAATACTTAATCATTTATTAATATTCAATTTATGAAAACCAATCTAAGCTCTCAAATCACTCTCAACAGAGTCTCCCCCAGGTACTACAGACCTGAGAATGCATTTGAACGGTCGGTATTGACCCGACTGGAAAAAATCCCGACAGATATTTATGAGTCTGCGGAAGAAGGCGCCAACCAGATTGCCCTTGACATTGCACAGTTAATCCGTGACAAGCAAAAGGCGGGACGTTTCTGTGTCTTGGCACTGGCAGGCGGTAACTCTCCGCGCAATGTATATGCAGACTTGGTACGTATGCACCAGGAAGAGGGATTAAGTTTCCGCAACGTAGTCATATTCAACCTCTACGAATATTATCCATTAGCTCCCAATGCCATCAACAGCAACTTCAACGCATTGAAGGAAATGCTGATAGACCATGTGGACATTGACAAACAGAATGTTTTCACCCCCGACAGCACCATCGCCAAAGACGCCATCTTTGAATATTGCCGTCTTTACGAGCAGCGCATTGAAAGTTTCGGTGGCTTAGACATCGCTTTGCTGGGCATTGGCCGTGTAGGTAATATAGGTTTCAATGAACCGGGTTCACGCCTGAACTCTACCACTCGTCTGATATTGCTGGACAACGACTCCCGCAATGAAGCTTCCAAGATGTTCGGTAGCATTGAAAATACCCCCATCAGCTCCATCACCATGGGAGTAGCCACCATCCTCTCGGCAAAGAAAATATATCTGCTGGCATGGGGTGAGGAGAAAGCGCAAAAGGTGAAAGAATGCGTTGAAGGTCCGGTAACAGATACTATCCCTGCATCTTATCTGCAGACTCACAACAATGCACATGTAGCTATCGACTTGTCTGCCGCCGCCAATTTGACGCGTATCCAACGCCCCTGGCTGGTAACCTCCTGCGAATGGAACGACAAGCTCATCCGCAGTGCCATCGTCTGGTTGTGCCAACTCACCGGAAAACCCATTCTGAAACTGACCAACAAGGACTACAACGAAAACGGTCTGAGCGAACTGCTGGCATTGTTCGGCTCAGCCTATAACGTGAACATCAAGATATTCAATGACCTGCAACATACCATCACCGGATGGCCGGGCGGCAAGCCGAATGCTGACGACACCTATCGTCCTGAGCGTGCAAAGCCCTATCCAAAACGTGTGGTCGTATTTTCTCCGCATCCCGATGATGACGTTATCTCCATGGGAGGCACCATCCGTCGTCTGGTAGAGCAGAAACATGACGTGCATGTGGCTTACGAAACTTCCGGTAACATTGCCGTAGGCGATGAAGAAGTTATCCGCTTCCTGCACTTCATCAACGGGTTCAACCAAATCTTCAACAACAGCGAAGACCAGGTCATCAATGACAAATATACTGAAATCCGTAAATACTTGAAGGAGAAGAAAGACGGTGACATGGATACACGCGACATCTTGACCATCAAGGGACTGATTCGCCGTGGCGAGGCACGCACTGCATGTACATACAATAATATCCCTCTGGATCACTGTCATTTCCTTGACCTGCCATTCTACGAAACGGGCAAGATACAGAAGAATCCTATCAGCGAAGCAGACGTGGAAATTGTACGCAACCTATTGCGTGAAGTGAAACCCCATCAGATTTTCGTTGCCGGCGACCTGGCCGACCCGCACGGCACACACCGTGTTTGTACGGACGCCGTATTTGCCGCCATTGACTTAGAAAAAGAAGAAGGTGCCAAATGGTTGAAAGAATGCCGTATCTGGATGTACCGCGGTGCATGGGCCGAATGGGAAATCGAAAACATCGAGATGGCTGTGCCCATCAGCCCGGAAGAACTGCGTGCCAAGCGTAACTCTATCCTGAAGCATCAATCGCAGATGGAAAGCGCACCGTTCCTGGGCAATGACGAACGTCTGTTCTGGCAACGCAGCGAGGACCGTAACCGCGGAACAGCTGCCTTGTATGACAGCCTCGGACTTGCTTCCTATGAGGCGATGGAAGCCTTTGTGGAATACATTCCGCTATAAACGAATAAAATATTAACAATAGGATGAGATGTATTGCTCCGGCAATGCATCTCATTTTTTCATGTCTCAGCCTTCTTATATTCCCAAGGAATATTTGCAGATATAAAAACAATCAAATAATTTTGTTACTTATTTATCGAAACGACAAAACTTAAAAACAAACACCATTATGAAAAAGTATGCTATCAACATCCTTGTCATTTTATTCCTACTCACGCCATTTACATTGTTTGCAAATGGATGCCATGCCAATAACGACACCATCAAAGTATTGGCAATAGGCAACAGCTTTTCACAAGATGCAGTAGAGCAATATTTGCACGAACTGGGAGAAGCTGAAGGTATCACCATGATTATCGGCAATATGTTTATCGGAGGATGTTCACTGGAACGGCACGTGCAAAACATACGCAACAACGCTCCGGCCTATGCCTATCGCAAAGTAGAGAAAGACGGGGAAAAAACAGAAACCCGGTCAATGACTATTGAGAAAGCACTGGCCGATGAGAAATGGGACTATATCAGTGTTCAGCAGGCCAGCCCTTTGTCTGGTATCTATGACAGCTACAAAGCTTCCCTACCTGAATTGGTTAACTATATCAGGGAACGAATTGGAAAGGAAACCGTATTAATGGTGCACCAGACATGGGCTTATGCTACCAATGCCAACCACACCGGATTCAAAAACTATGACCAGAACCAAATGAAAATGTACACCAGCATTGTGGATGCAGTAAAGAAAGCCGCCAACCTGGTGGGTATCAAGAAAATTATCCCTTCGGGAACCGCCATACAAAATGCACGTACCTCCTTTATCGGCGACCATATGAATAGGGACGGATACCACCTTGACTTAACCATAGGCAGATATACAGCTGCCTGCACATGGTTTGAGGCATTGACCCATCAGAATGTAACAGAAAACCCATATTCTCCCGAAGGAATGGACCCAATCCATAAGAAAGCAGCTCAAATGGCTGCGCACAACGCCATCCTCTATCCGGACAAAGTTACGGAACTGACAGAACTGAAAAAGATTGCCGATTAATGCTTTTTAATTCTTAAGACTTACTTATATGTCTGCAAAATAATAAAAAGAAAGTAACCCGCTCATCAGTGAAGCTTTCTTTTATGTACTTTTGCACGCACCACCGTCTGGTAAAAGCAGATATTGGCAACTTCAATATTTCATCAGTATGAAAAAACTTATCCTAACCGGCATATGGCTCTTGTGTGGATTCCTCCTTCCAGCACAAGAACTAGAGCAGAATGTGGAAGAACGCCTCCAGACATTCTTTAGGAAATACACCACCCATACGGCCAACATCGGTACCTGCAAGCTGGATAGTTTCCGCATTGACTTCCGGAAGAAGAAATTGCTTGTCTATGCAAACGAGCGCTTTGCCTACCAGCCTCTACGGCCTGAAACCGTCGATGCCATTTACCGCCATCTGGGACAAATCCTGCCGGGACCGGTGAACTATTTCGACCTCACCGTCTTTGCTGACGGGAAGAGCATCGAAGAGCTTATCCCCAACCTCTACCGGAAAGGGAAGAAAGACAAGGCACGTCTGTTCAGCCACCTGGAATACAAAGGTACACCCTGGGTAACCCGTACCTCGCGCCCCTACGACATCACCCGCGGACTGGAAGGACGCCACATCGCCCTTTGGCAAAGCCACGGGAAATATTATATCAATGACAAGGACAAATGGGGATGGCAACGCCCGAGGCTGTTCTGCACTACAGAAGACCAGTTCACCCAATCCTTCATCCTGCCCTACCTCCTGCCCATGCTAGAGAATGCAGGAGCCAATGTATTCACTCCCCGCGAAAGGGACACGCAGAAGCAGGAAGTCATCGTAGACAATGACGGTAGCCTGAGCGGACATGGAGGACAAGGTTCCCTTTATCTGGACGTGAAAAGCCGGAAAGCACGTTGGGAACAGACCTCCCGACCCGGATTTGCCCAACGGAAACGAGTCTATCAGGACAATGAAAACCCTTTCCTCTCCGGCACGGCACGCTTTGCCAAAACTGAAAAGAAGAAAGACAAGGCTTTTGCCGAATGGGTACCCGATATTCCGGAAACGGGAGAATATGCTGTATACGTATCTTACCAAACACTGCCGGGCAGCGTAAGCGATGCCAAATATCTTGTATTTCACAATGGAGGCGTCACGGAGTTCAAGGTGAACCAGCAAATAGGAGGCGGCACATGGGTGTACCTCGGCACATTCACTTTTGACAAAGGCCGGAACGACTACGGCATGGTGGTATTGAGCAACGAAAGCAAAGAGAAAGGCGTGGTCTGTGCCGATGCCGTCCGCTTTGGAGGGGGCATGGGCAACATTGCCCGCGGGGGACAAACCAGCGGCTTGCCCAGATACCTGGAAGGCGCACGCTACTTTGCCCAATGGGCAGGCATGCCCTATCCCGTCTATGGAGGCTATGAGGGAAAGAATGATATGAACGACGACATCAACGTACGTTCCCGTACAGTGAATTACCTTGCAGGAAAATCACTATTCAACCCGACGGAAGAAGGTTTGGGCATCCCCTTTGAAATGAGTATGGCCCTGCATAGCGATGCCGGTTTCAGTAAGGAAGATGAGATTATAGGCACTCTCGGCATTTATACCACCAACTTCAACAACGGCCGACTGCATGCCGGTACAGACCGCCATGCCTCCCGTGACCTTTCGGACATTCTGCTAACGCAGTTGCAGCGTGATATCCGCTCTACCTTCAACGTAGACTGGACACGCCGCAGCCTATGGAACCGCAACTACAGTGAAACACGCCTGCCCGCCGTCCCTTCCACCATCGTAGAACTGTTGTCGCACCAGAACTTCGCAGATATGCGCTTGGGACATGACCCTAACTTCAAGTTCACCGTCGGGCGTGCGCTCTATAAAGCCATTCTGCAATACATATGCAGCCAGCACGGCAGAGACTACGTTGTCCAACCCCTTCCCGTCAGCCACTTTGCCATCCGCTTCAGTCAAAAGAAGAATACTTTAGAGCTTTCCTGGCAAGGAGAGGAAGACCCGTTGGAGCCGACTGCCAAACCACGTGAATACATTGTATATACACGTATCGGTCGTGGAGGATTTGACAATGGCGTACGCGTCAGCTCCCCATCCCACACCGTAAAAATAGAACCGGGCATCGTCTATTCCTTTAAAGTAACCGCCGTAAACCGGGGTGGCGAAAGCTTCCCTTCGGAAATTCTTGCCGCCTACAAGGCAAAGCGTGAAAAAGGACAGATACTTATCGTCAACGGATTTGACCGCATCAGCGGGCCTGCCGTTATAGACACCCCCGATGCGGCAGGCTTCGACTTGTCACAAGATCCCGGCGTACCCTATCTCTATGACATCTCCCTCTGCGGCGCCCAGCAGAATTTTAGCCGGAAGGAAGCAGGACGACGTCTGGGAGAGAGCAGTGACGAATACGAAGGCATGAAAATCATCGGAAACACTTTCGATTACCCCTTCGTACATGGCAAAGCCATCCAGGCAGCCGGAAATTACAGCTTCGTCTCATGCAGCGACGAGGCTGTGGAAAAGGGCATCCTCTCATTAGAGGATTATCCGATAGTGGACTATATCCTCGGACTTGAGAAAGAAGACAATTCCAGCAATCCGGCACGCAATACCTACTACAAAACATTCTCCTCGCCCATGCAGCGCATACTGACTTCCTATTGCCAGTCGGGAGGTCATCTCCTGGTCAGCGGTGCCTACGTAGGCAGCGATATGGACAGCTCGCAGGGCAATAAAGAATTTATTCAGAATATCTTGAAGTACCGGCATGGCAACTCTCTGAAAACAGACGGGGACAAAATCGCTGTCCGGGGACTGGGGCATACCTTCACCCTTCCCCGCCTGCCGAATGAGCAAAGCTATCCGGTCACTTCCCCTGATTGCATCCTGCCCATGTCTCCCGCTTTTCCAGTCATGACCTATGCCATCGGCAACACACCCGCCGCCGTAGCCTATCAAGGCAGTGATTATCGCACTTTTGTCATGGGATTCCCTTTTGAAAGCATCCGGGAAGAAACATCCAGAAATGTAATTATGGCATCCATACTCCGCTTTCTCACCACAGATTACACAGATTAACACAGACAAAATAGCAATCCCTATAAATAATCTGTGAAAATCTGTGTAATCTGTAGTGAAAAAACTATCTTTGCTTCCATTAATCATTAAACATTAACCACTAAACATTAAACATCATGTACACTATACAAGCCAACCCCAGCGGAACCCGTAGTTTAGAAGTTTCTGAAGAGAATCTTGCCACCATCGAGAAATACGGCCTCTTCCGCCATCTCATCGACAGCAACGGTATTGTGGACGAAACCGTGCTCGACAAGTTGAAACTGAACATCCGCTCCCTCATCGCCTCGCAAGAGGAAGACAGCAAAGACCTGCTCGACCTCTGTATCGACGTTATCTATCACAACAACATGAAGGCCTTCGGACTACAACAGCTCATCAAGCTCTATCTGCAATGGCTTTCCCAACAAGACACCATAGAAGAAGAATAAATGAAAACCATCGACACCTGCGGACAACAGCATTACAGCCCTTTAATCCCTGCCATCAAAGCCATGTGCGAGGCCGGAAAAGGCGAGAAGCTGGAAATCATCATGGACGACGCTGCTGCCTTCAATGACATGAAAGAGTATCTTTCCGAGCAGCAGATAGGCTTCCGTGAGATTTACGACGGAGAACGGATGACATTACAGTTTTTAATGTGCAAATGAAAGAATATCGCCTTACAGACTGGCTTCCTACTACCAAGAAAGAAGTGGAACTGCGTGGTTGGGACGAATTGGATGTAATACTTTTCAGCGGTGACGCCTACGTGGATCACCCTTCTTTTGGAGCCGCCGTCATAGGCCGCATCCTCGAAGCAGAAGGATTGCGCGTAGCCATCATCCCCCAACCCAACTGGCGCGACGACTTGCGCGACTTCAAAAAACTGGGACGTCCCCGTCTGTTCTTCGGCATCAGTCCCGGCTGTATGGATTCGATGGTCAACAAATATACTGCCAACAAACGCTTGCGCAGTGATGACGCCTATACCCCGGATGCACGTCCGGATATGCGTCCGGAGTACCCTTCCATTGTATATACCCAGATATTAAAGAAGCTATTCCCCGATGTCCCCGTCGTACTGGGCGGCATCGAGGCAAGCATGCGCCGCCTGACGCACTATGACTATTGGCAGGACCGTGTACGCCCCAGCATCCTCCTTGACAGCGGAGCCGACTCACTCATCTACGGTATGGGAGAGAAACCGGTGGTGGAACTTGCGGAAAGGCTGAAACGCCAACAGACACAGATGGACGCCCCAAGCTTCAAAAAGCTCATCGCCGATATTCCCCAAATGGTTTACCTTGACAAGGAAGTAGTGGTACAAGAAGGGGATATCACCCTCTTTTCCCATGAAGAATGTCTGAAAGATAAAAAGAAAGAAGCTGCCAACTTCCGTCATATCGAGGAGGAAAGCAACAAATATACAGCATCCCGCATCTTGCAAAAGAGCGGCAAGCTGACGGTAGTAGTCAATCCTCCCTATCCCCCTTTGACGGAAGCTGAACTCGACCGTTCTTTCGACTTGCCATACACGCGCCTGCCCCATCCCAAATACAAGGGAAAACGTATTCCGGCATACGACATGATAAAGTTCTCCGTCAACCTGCATCGCGGATGTTTCGGAGGATGTGCCTTCTGCACCATCTCCGCACACCAGGGCAAATTCATCGTAAGCCGCAGCAAGGAGAGCATTCTGAAAGAGGTGAAAGCCATCACGGAGCTGCCAGACTTCAAGGGTTATTTGAGCGATTTGGGAGGCCCGTCGGCCAATATGTACCGCATGAAGGGACGGGATGAGGCCGTCTGCAGGAAATGCAAACGCCCGTCGTGCATCTACCCCAAGGTATGCCCCAACCTGAATACGGACCACCGTCCGCTGCTCGACATCTATCATGCCGTAGATGCCCTGCCCGGCATCAAGAAGTCCTTCATTGGCAGCGGTGTACGCTATGACCTGCTGCTGCACCAGAGCAAGGACCCGAACACTAACAAAAGTACGCAGGAATATACCCGCGAGCTCATTGCCCGCCATGTCAGCGGTCGCCTGAAGGTAGCACCGGAGCATACGTCAGACCGCGTGCTCAACATCATGCGCAAGCCTCCGTTCAGCCAGTTCGGTGAGTTCAAGAAGATATTCGACAGGATTAACCATGAAGAAGGACTACGCCAGCAGCTTATTCCTTATTTCATCAGCAGCCATCCCGGATGCAAGGAGGAAGATATGGCAGAACTTGCCGTCATCACCAAGCGACTGGACTTCCATCTGGAACAAGTGCAAGACTTTACCCCTACTCCCATGACCGTTGCCACCGAAGCATGGTACACGGGCTTCCATCCTTATACGCTGGAACCGGTATTCAGTGCCAAAACGCAGCGCGAGAAACAGGCTCAACGCCAATTCTTCTTCTGGTACAAACCCGAAGAGCGCAGGAACATCATAAACGAACTGCGCCGGATAGGACGGACGGATTTGATAGACAAGCTATACGGGAAACGATAAAAATACGATATTTCCAAGAAACTCACAGCAACTACATGAAACGATTCCTCCTCCTCTGCCTATCCCTACTCCCCATCGGAGCGACAGGTCTGCTGGCACAAAGCGAATGCCTGCCGCAAAATTACAGTATCATCTTCGGTGGCGGTGTATCCTTACCTCATGTAGAGGGAAACCGTAACGACTTCTTCAGCAAGAATGGCAACCGGGTGGGATATGACCTGATGACAGAAGGCCGCTACTACATCACGCCCCTATTTGCCGCAGGACTTCAATATGACTATCTACGCATGGCACGCCTGCCGGATAAGGCACATCTGCACTGCATACGCCCCAACATCACATACCGGCCCTTGTGGAGCAACGGGAATCAAGGACTGTTCCTCTCGTTCGGCATCGGGTATATGAACTATCAGGAACGGACATATAAACGCGGTGAACGGAACGGACACCTTTTCCATAAAGGATATTGTGGAATAACTTTCGCAGCAGGCTATGAGTTCCGCATCAGCCGTAAACTCTCGGGTATGATTCGCTGTGATTTCCTAACAGCAGACTGGTTTGCCAACCCCGATGCACGACTTTACAACACGGACGGCTATGATGACGGAGTAGACCATAGCTGGTTCAAAAACAACATCACTTTCTTCAATTTGGGATTCGCCTTGCAGTTCGGACGTTAGTGGCAGGAGTGGCAACAGTTTACTCTTCCACCTGCATTGCCACTACCTCCTGCAACACACAGACAGCTTCTTCTACCGTCTTGACATCCTTCACCAACATACTCCGTTTGTTGTTCTGTTCGCGCAGGTCACAACGCCGGGTGTACTTCATCATGTAGGCAATGACCTTACCGAAAGCCTGGCTCTGATAGTACGGGCTGTCCGGATTGGAGACGAAGAACAGGGACATGCGCCCACCTTTCAGAAAGACTTTCTCCACGCCGAGGCGGGCAGCCAGGCGTCGCAAGGGAACGATGCGCAGCAGTTCTTCCGTTTCGGGAGGAATCGGGCCGAAGCGGTCTTCGAGGCGGGAACGGAAAGCATCCACATCCTTGTCGAGTGTCAATCCGTCCAACTCGCGATAGAGCAACATACGCTCGCTGCTGCCAGTCACGTAATCGGCAGGCAACAGAAGTTCAAGGTCGCTTTCCACCTGGCATTCGTCGACAAACTGTTCTCCACTGATGACGCCTCCGTCTGCTTTCAGTTCTTCGGCATAAAGGTCGGCAAACTCGTCGGTCTTCAGTTCGTGCACAGCTTCGGAAAGAATCTTTTGATACGTCTCGTAGCCTAGGTCGGCAATGAAACCACTCTGTTCGGCACCGAGCATATTGCCTGCGCCACGGATGTCAAGGTCCTGCATGGCAATGTGGATGCCACTGCCCAGGTCGGAGAAGTTCTCGATGGCTTGCAGGCGTCGTTTTGCTTCGGGAGTAAGGGAGGACAAAGGCGGTGCCAGCAGGTAACAGAAAGCTTTTTTATTGCTCCGCCCCACACGTCCGCGCATCTGGTGCAAGTCACTGAGGCCGAAGTTCTGCGCCTGGTTGATGATAATGGTATTGGCATTGGGTATGTCGATGCCACTTTCGATGATGGTAGTGGCAAGCAGCACATCGTAATCGTAATTGACGAAATCAAAGATTATCTTCTCCAGTTCGGCAGGCTCCATCTGTCCGTGTCCGATACAGACACGGCAGTCGGGAATGTGCCGCTCTATCATGGCCTTCAACTCAACCAGATTGGAAATACGGTTATTCACGAAGAATACCTGCCCGTTACGGCTCATCTCGAAATTGACGGCGTCGGCAATGATTTCCTCGTTGAAGGTATGCACCTCCGTCTGGATGGGATAACGGTTGGGCGGCGGAGTCTGGATGACACTCAAATCACGGGCACCCATCAGCGAAAACTGCAAGGTACGGGGAATGGGTGTAGCCGTCATGGTCAGCGTATCCACATTCACCTTCAATTGGCGGAGTTTCTCCTTGACGGAGACGCCGAACTTCTGCTCCTCATCAATAATCAACAAACCAAGGTCTTTGAACTTAACGTCTTTTCCCAGGATACGGTGGGTACCGATAAGAATATTCACTTCCCCTTCGGCAAGCCCTTTCACTACAGCCTTTGCCTGAGCAGCGGTGCGGGCACGACTCAGATACTCCACCCGGCAAGGCAAACCTTTCAAGCGCTCCTTGAAGGTCTGGAAATGCTGATAGGCAAGTACGGTAGTGGGCACCAGTACAGCCACCTGCTTATTGTCCGCCACAGCCTTGAAAGCGGCACGAACAGCCACCTCCGTCTTGCCGAAGCCCACGTCACCGCACACCAGGCGGTCCATCGGACGGGCACTCTCCATGTCGGCCTTCACGTCGGAAGTAGCCTTGCTTTGGTCGGGGGTATCCTCATAGATGAAGGAGGCTTCCAACTCCCGTTGCAGGAAGCTGTCGGGACTGTATTGGAACCCCTTCTCCTCGCGGCGTTGCGAGTAGAGTTTTATCAAGTCGCGGGCAATATCCTTTATCTTCGTCTTAGTGCGGTCTTTCAGCTTCTCCCAAGCTCCGGTGCCGAGCTTGTTGAGGCGGGGCGCTTCACCCTCCTTTCCCTTGTACTTGGAAACCTTGTGCAGGGAGTGGATGGAGACAAACACCACATCTTCGTTCTGATAGACAATCTTCATCACCTCCTGCGTAGTGTCACCGTTGGGAATACGCACCAGTCCGGCAAAACGCCCCACACCGTGGTCGGTATGCACCACATAGTCGCCGGGAGTGAACTGATTCAACTCTTTCAAGCTCAAAGCTACCTTGCCGCTACGTGCCTTGTCGCTCTTCAAATTATACTTGTGAAAGCGGTCGAACAGCTGATGGTCGGTAAAGACACAAATACGCAAAGTGTCGTCGGCAAAACCTTCGTGCAATGTCCGTTCTACGGCAGTGAAGGATATGTCGTCTCCACGGTCCTCAAAGATGGCACGGATGCGGTCGGTCTGTTTCAGGCTATCGCTGCATATGTAGATGGTGTAGTGACGGGAGAGGTATTCGCAGAAACTCTCCGCCACCATGTCGAAGTTTTTATGGAAGATAGGCTGTACCGTAGTATGGAACGAGACGGTAGCATCCGGCGTTCCGGTGGGCTTGTTGCCGAACTCCATCCGGCGGAAATCGAGGGCGCGCAGGGTGAACTCGCCACCATCAATCAGCTTGCCTTCCAGCGTGATGGCTCCATTCTCCTCCGACTCACGGGCGGCGATGGCCTGTGGGGTGAGCGATTCGTCGTGCACGGTCTGGATGCGTTCGCGCAACCAGAGAAAGTCGCGCATGGCAAGCAAGCTGTCCGACGGAAGGAAATCGAGGAACGACACCATGCCGCCGCTTCCTTTTTTTTCCAGGCTATGGCTCAAGTCGGGAACTATCACGATGCTTTCTTTCTTCTCTTTCGAGAGCTGTGTTTCCACCTCGAAGGTACGGACGCTTTCCACCTCATCGCCGAAAAAGTCTATACGGAAGGGATATTCGGAAGAGAAGGAAAAGACGTCGATAATACTGCCACGAACGGCATACTGCCCCGGCTCGTAGACGTAGTCCACATATTCAAAACCGTAGCTGCGCAATACGTCCGTCACGAAGTTCATATCCACCCTCTCGCCTGCATGCAGTTTCAGTGTATTCTCTCCCAGTTCCTTACGAGAGACAACCTTTTCGGCCAGCGCATCCGGATAGGTCACCACGCAAAGCCCCTCTTCTCCTTTTTGCAGGCGGCTCAGCACTTCTGTACGGAGTATTTCGTTTGCCGCATCCTTCTGCCCGTACTTGATGGCGCGGCGAAATGAAGAAGGAAAAAACAATACCTGCTCTGTCCCCAATATCTGCGTCAAATCATGATAGAAATAACCGGCTTCCTCCATATCGCCCAGAATGAAAACGAGCGGACAAGTAGCCCGCTGAACCAATACAGACGAAAACAAAGAAGCGGCAGAGGCATATAAACCTCCGCAATATAGGTGACGGACAGAGTTATCTTTCAGAAGCCTGCACACCCCCTCTACATTGGGATGGGAAGCATAAGATTGTTGCAGTTCAGTTATATTCATTGCTTTGCGCTTTTTCCCCCGGTATTGCCTCTCATAAGGTATCCTACCGAAATAAATTCGGTGCAAAAATACACAAATAATCTTTAGCTTTGACCTGTCGGCAACTATGTTCTCTGAAATAATCTTTCTGCTGTCAGCCTGCACATCCTTCACCTTTTTTCTGTATCGCCCTATTTATCGGGGAAGGCAATGAAACTTCTTTTCCTCCAATTATGAATAACACAGCCTGTACAATCCCTATTCAGGAGTTATGTTACACAAAGTTTATCCCCAGCCTGCGGACATGTATCCCAGGGTTTGGTCTGTCTATCCCAAGGCTTGGGATAGACAGACCAAGACTGAAGAGCACTTTTTCTCCCTATATCTACCCACTTTATCCTTTATACTTCGAAAGTTTTTCTTTAATAGTTTGAATGTTTTCTGTTAATGATTGAAACGGGAATAGCTAAAGATTGAGGCTAAAGTTCAAAATCAAGCATACGGTTCTTTGATTTAACCTGCATTCCTTATAGTCAGGAGTTAGAAGGAGCTACATAAATGAAAGAGTCGTGGCGCCAGAACTTTGCAAAATCAAGATTTGTGTGAAAATGCTGCCAGATAAAAAAGAAATGTATTACATTTGTTCCCAGTTATAACCCCCATTACCTATAAGTATGCAAACATCAGACAGCATTGTCATCATCCCCACCTACAATGAACGGGAGAATATAGAAAATATCATCCGTGCCGTTTTTGCTCTGAAACATGGTTTTCACATCCTTGTCATTGAAGACGGTTCGCCCGACGGAACGGCTGCCATTGTAAAGACCTTGCAGCAGGAGTTTCCTGAACGCCTCTTCATGGTGGAGCGCAAAGGAAAGCTGGGATTGGGAACAGCCTATATAGCCGGCTTTAAGTGGGCATTGCAACGAGGTTATGAGTATATCTTCGAAATGGATGCCGACTTCAGCCACAATCCCCAAGACCTGCCCCGTCTCTACCGCGCTTGCTCCGAAGAGGGTGCCGATGTAGCCATCGGTTCACGTTATGTGAGTGGTGTGAACGTAGTGAACTGGCCCATGGGACGTGTACTGATGTCTTATTTTGCCTCCAAATATGTACGCTTCATCACCGGGCTGCCCATCCACGATACTACAGCCGGATTCGTATGTTACCGCCGCCGGGTATTGGAGACTATCAATCTGGACGGCATCCGCTTCAAAGGATACGCCTTCCAGATAGAAATGAAATTCACCGCCTACAAATGTGGCTTCAAGGTAAAGGAAGTGCCTGTCATCTTCATTAATCGCGAACTGGGCACCTCCAAAATGAACAGCAGTATTTTTGGTGAAGCCGTATTCGGAGTGATTCGGTTGAAATGGAACAGTTGGTTCCATAAATATCCTACCGTAGATAAGGAGATGAAGTGATAGGTGATAGAGTGACAGGGGTTTACTATAAATATTAGGAAGATATGAAAAGAACATTGATACATAACGCTACGATTGTCAACGAAGGACAATCCGTGAAAGGTTCCGTAGTGATAGAAGACGGACGCATTGCAGAGGTACTGACCAACTGGAAACCTCTCTCCGCCCCTTGTGACGAGACCATAGATGCCACCGGATGCTATCTGTTGCCTGGCATCATCGACGACCATGTACATTTTCGCGATCCCGGGCTGACCCACAAAGCGGACATCCTCACCGAAAGCCGTGCGGCTGCCGCAGGTGGTGTAACCTCCATCATGGATATGCCCAATACAAATCCGGTGACCACTACGCTGGATGCCTTGAACGCCAAACTTGATTTACTGAACGAGAAGTGTATCGTAAACCATTCCTGCTATTTCGGTGCTACAAACGACAATTACAGCGAATTCGGCAAGCTGGACAAGCACCGCGTCTGCGGCATCAAGCTATTCATGGGTTCCAGTACCGGAAACATGCTGGTAGACAAGATGAACAGCCTGCTGAACATCTTCAACGGTACAGACATGCTGATTGCCGCCCACTGCGAAGACCAGGAAACCATCAAGAACAATATTGCCAAGTATAAGGAAATGTTTGCCGGAGAGAATGATATTCCCATAGGCAAGCATCCCTACATCCGCTCTTCGGCAGCATGCTATGCATCCTCTGAACTGGCAGTACGGCTGGCAAGGATTGCCGGTGCACGGCTGCATATTCTGCATGTGTCCACAGCCAAGGAACTGCAACTGTTCAATGACTATTCACTTTCCGAGAAGCATATCACCGCCGAAGCATGCGTTGCCCATCTCCTCTTCACGCTCAGTGACTATCGCACGTTGGGCACACGTATCAAGTGCAATCCTGCCATTAAGAAGCAAGCCGACCGCGATGCCCTGCGTGCAGCCGTCAACTCCGGCCTGATAGACGTTATAGCCACCGACCATGCGCCCCATCTGCTCTCCGAAAAAGAAGGGGGTGCCTTGAAGGCCATGTCCGGCATGCCGATGATACAGTTTTCGCTTGTCAGCATGCTGCAACTGGTAGATGAGGGAATATTCACACTCGAGACCATCGTTGAAAAAATGTGCCATGCTCCCGCACAAATTTACCGCATCAACGAGCGCGGCTATATCCGTGAAGGTTACCGGGCAGACCTTGTGCTGGTACGCCCCGATGCCCCGTGGGAAGTGACAGCCGACAAAGTTTTGAGCAAATGCGGCTGGAGCCCATTGGAAGGGCATACCTTCAACTGGAAAGTGGAAAGGACTTTTGCCAACGGACATCCCGTTTATAGCGACGGCATGGTGGACGACGCTTATCGTGGCGAGGAACTGAGATTTGGGGAGTGAAGGCTAGGAATTAAGGATTAGGGATTAGGGATTAAGGATTAAATGGGATGAAAAGGACAATACTGGCACCGGGGCATGAATTGCTTTCGTATCGGATTCATGAAGTAACCCCTTACATCAACTGGATTTATTTCTTCCATGCCTGGGGCTTCCAGCCTCGCTTTGCGGCTATAGCCAACATCCATGGCTGCGATTCCTGCCGTGCACTTTGGCTGACAACCTTTCCCGAGGAGGAACGTACCAAAGCTTCCGAAGCCATGCAGCTCTTCAAGGAAGCCAATAGAATCTGTCTCTTATACACATCTCCGAGCCCACGAGAC
>ENA-OZVF01000238-OZVF01000238.1-human-gut-metagenome-genome-assembly--contig:-NODE-238-length-17422-cov-5.714977_pt1 | contig 17422 bp, 9 predicted proteins | sample MGYA00243449_ERZ654053 | MGnify/ENA primary metagenome ERZ654053 (study PRJEB26926, sample SAMN06165127) | human gut metagenome | biome: ENVO:00009003; feature: ENVO:2100002; material: ENVO:00002003... | reverse complement strand
GGAGATGTGTATAAGAGACAGGTACTATACATCGCTTCATAATCCATGTATATATAATTAAACTTTGGATGAGAATAAGCTTTTTTACGGCCTCTCCCTTCAAAGATACAAAAAACCGCTTCAACAATGTACAAAAACAAGATAAATGTGACAAACAAAACAAATAGCTCAGAGCTTGTTTCCCCTTACATAGGCTTCCTTTCCATTTTCTGTACGGAGTTATCAGCGCCTATCGGCCGTGATGCGCTCTGCCAACGGCCGTCAACCACTCGACTAACGACCGTCAACAAGGTGCTTCATAACCGTTGAACACCTATTATACTCATAGTTTCCCCATACTGTGCACCTATCTTATTCCTATTATGAGCCCAGCTGCAGTCTATCGGTAAACGGTCTTTTACGAAGTTAATACCGTGTTTACACGAAACGCATATCGTGTAAACAAGATATTTGCAAAATGCTGTACATTCTATTAATACACTAACAAACAAGATATTAACTTACTTTTCGGCGTATTTCCGCTGTGGAAGCAAAAGTTGCTTCCACCTTTTTGAGTTGCTTCCACAGCACTTGTAATGCCGATGAATAAAGGGATGCAGGAAGTAGGTGGAAGTGTGGAAGCAGAAATGATAAAACTAAGCAGAGATAATTTTCCCTTAAAAGCAATAAAACTCCAGAATCTGCTGGAGCAAAGCATCCTGCTTTCCCAGACCTTTTTCCAACTCCACACTTTTCAGGTTATAGAGTTGTGCCAGCAAAGCTGACGACTGCTTCTCGCAAAGACGGGAATCATGTACCTGCTCCATCCAGCAGACGGTCTCTCCCCAAACATCTACCGAAAGATGTGACAAGACTTCTGTCGGGGCTCCCCCCTTCTCCACCTTACGGAAGATTTCGACCAAAGCACACAACAAGCTGGACATTATCTGTTTACAACGGGAATGGGAACGGGATTCCCGGTTTCTGAAACGTAGCAGGAAATAGTACCCCAGCCATAAATAAACGGTGGTGACTTCTGCATGGATTTTCTCTATCCTCTTCCAATGCGCAACCAAGGCAGCATCAATTTCTTCCAGAATCGCATCCGTATCATCTTCTATGTAGTATTTCTGCGCAAGACACTCTATCACGCACCCCCATTTCGCCATATCCACACACTCTTGCGTACGCCCCATCCATACATGGGCTTCCTCCAACATCCGGAATGCTTTTTCTCCACATTCCGGAGAATCATAAAACCGATACTGACGAAACAACAGAAGAGACTGACATAATAACTCATCCAAAGAGTACTCCGCACTTTCCATATTTAAAATTCAAGTATCCATTCAGGTAACAAAATCGAGCAAAAGTAATCATTTCCTAAGAAAATCACGCTGTTTCAGCACAAAAACCGGCAGGAAAAAGAAGATACCGATGACGGACATCACCAGTCCGCCAATGGTACCCGCCGCCAATGGAAACCAGAAAGCCTCCTTGTCCTCACCTATCATGAAAGGGATAAATCCCAGAATGGTAGAAACTACCGTGAGGAAAATAGGAACGACCTTCGCATTCCACGCCTTGACGTAGGCACGAAGAGCGGAAAGACGGGGGAAACGACGTCGGATGCTGTTGTACTCGTTCAGGATATAGATGCTGGCATTCACCGTGATGCCGCACAGCAGGACGAACGAGGCAAAACCACCCTGATCGAAGTTCAGCCGGAACCAATAGAAGGTAAGGAACACTCCGATATAGGAAACGGGAATCACGAAAATGATGGCAAGCGGCTGTTTCAGGGAGTTGAACAGGACACTGGTCGTAAAGAAGATGATGGCTATCACCACCAGCAGAAGCAGGTATTGACGGTTATCTTTTTCTCCCCATGCCCAACTGTTGCTGTCCGACTCCGCCGTATAGCCCATCGGCAAGAGTTTGTTGAACTCCTCCAAGTCACGTTTCTGTATCTTGTTGCCCATCTCATTGGAGCCGATATATTCGTATTGAAGACAAAGGCGGTACTGCTGGTTTTCTTTGGCAATCTCCTGCGGCATCTGTCCCTTTTCCACAGTAGTCAGTTCGGAAAGCTTGTAATGCTTGCCGTTTCCTACTCCATAGGGGAAGAACTGCATCGCCCAGATGTCATATTCGGCAGACTGGCGGGAAGAGAGCTTGATTTTCTCCATCCCCTGCTCGGCCGCTACCGAACCAATCTCCAGATTCTTGCCAAAGATGGGGCGCACCGCAGAGAAAAGCACTTGCGCATCGATGCCCTCTTGCGCCATGCGCTCCTTGTTCAGGTTGAAGTAGAATTCCTGATAGTCATCCTTCCACCAGGAGAACTCCGAATTGATGAGCACTTCCTTGATACGCCGGTGCGTCAGCAGCTTGGCCTTCAGCTTCTCCGCCCACTCATAGAGTTCGTCGTAGTTGTAGCCGTACATCCTGATGCGGTAGGAGCCGGCACTCTCGCGGACGTCATTACTGAACCCCTGGTCCTGCAATCCGTAGATGCCCCAGCTGCCGCCTCCCAGTTCCAGTGCCTTGCTTATCATATTGGCTTTCAATGTATAGGGAAAACCGCTGTTCCGGGCTTCCTTCTTGAAATAAATCTGCATACTGGCACGCCGGGGGCTGTAGATGGAAGTATGAAACTGCCTGATTTCCTTGAACCGGCTGAGGTAGGTCTCCATACGTTTCATCAAAGTGTTCATCTGCTCAAGGGTGCTGCCATTGGGAAGGTTGGCGTTGGCATAGAGCACCACCTCCTCATTACGGGTGAAGTAACTGCCTTCGTACACCTTCTGTATGAAAAGCCGCAAGCTGCCGCCCAGCGCCTTGTCCACAATGGGTTTCACCGACTCCTTATAGGTATCCGAACCGAATACCTTATTGTAAGCAGCTTCCCATTTTCCCCCTCCTTCCAGTTTGTCGGGCAACAGAAAAACGGGCAGACCGAAACCCAACAGTAACAGCAGGCATACAGCCCAGCGCCAACGGCACAGAAAACGGATGAGAGCAGAATAGCAGCAGGAGAAATAAACGGGGAAACGTCTGAAAATCCGTCCCAACCTTGTTTTGAATGTTTGCGTCAGCCCCGGCAAGACAAGACGCCTCTTCTTCCCCGTAATCCGCCTCACCAGTCCTATCTTCTCAATCATCGACGGAACAAAGAACAACGCCACCATCAAGGAAACAGCCAGATTGATGATCACTACCGCTGCAAAGTCCTGCAGGTTGAGCCGTATCTTCTCGTCAAGGAAGAAAATGATAACAAGCGCACCCATCGTAGTGAGGGTTGCCGCCAACACCGACAGGAAGGCCTTGAGATTACGCCGATGCAGAATGTGGTCGGTCATGACAATGGTGCTGTCTATCACCAGATTCAGCGAGACAGTGATACCCGCCAGCGAATAAAGCTGCATCTCAAGTCCGAAGAGGTAGTAGAAGATAAGTGCCACCGCTATATTTACAGCCAGGCTGGTAACTATCAGAAAAAGATATTTCAACTTACGAGTAATGAGCCATACAAATACAAGCAGGATGAGTACCGTCAAACCGGTACGGAAGTAAATCTTGTCCAGTTCTTCCCGTATGTACTCGGTCGCATCATAGCTGGCATGCACTTCATATCCGACAGGAAGTACCTGCCGAACAGCTTCCATCTCGTCCATCACGGCACGGTTCAGTTGCAACTGGTTGGCAGTTTCTTCCGCAGTAATGGATAGATAGACGGAATTCAGCCCATTGATGCGGTAATAGCTTTGCGGCTCCTCCTCCATACGGACAGCCGACACCAGTTCGTCCAAGCGGAGCAGTTTCCCGTCGGTAGCCGTCACGGTGATGGCAGCAGGATTAAAACCAAGGGAGTTGCTCTCCGGCACCAGTGCCAGGCGTATCCATTCCCGGCTACCGTTACCTGTATCCACATTGTGCGTACCCAGAAATTCCTTCCGGTAATGCCGCTGTACTGCCTCGCTGATGTCCGATAGGGTCACACCCAGCAAGCGCAACTGTTCACTGTCATATTCCAGTCTCCACTCCATGGGCGTGGCACCGCTGAGTTCCACCTTATAGATACCCGGAATATTTGCCAGCCGCGGCTTGATATGCTCCTCGGCATACTGCTGAATCAATATCGGAGTGGAAGGGGCATTCAGTGTGAAGGACATGAAAGGGCGTGAGGCGTTCTCGTCGGGCACTTTCATGTGAATGGTGGGATAGCTGACACCTTCGGGCAATTGGGGCCACGTCTGCCGGATGATGGTGGAAGCTTCGAAGCGGACTGCCTCGACATCGGCATGCTTGTCCAGCTCCACAGTAATGTTGCCGTAGCCGTTGCCCGAGGTGGAGTTCAGCCGCTTCACTCCGCGGATACGCGCCAGCATGGATTCCAGCTTGCTGGTCACTTCCATCTCCACCACCCGCGACGAAGTGCCAGGCATGCTGAAACCCACCGTGAAGCCGGGCAGGCTGCGTGACGGATTCAGCTTGACGGGGAGCAGCGGTATCAACGCCACCCCTACCAAAGCAAGGCAGACAAACGCCACTATGACGGTGAAGGAAGAAACTCGTTTCATCAGTTATTATAATCAAATTTTTCCGACAGCGAAAATCCGCTGGCAAAGTCGTGCAACGTCAGTTTCCGTATCTTGTAATAATTCAGCCAGTAGTCCTGCAAGGCGGAGATGTAATTGCGTTGCGCTTCCTGCTGGCGGTTCAGCGAGAGGGTCAGGCTGTTGATGTCTGCCTTGCCGATAATGAAGCGCTGGCGGGTTTCGTTATACGCCAGGATGGCAAGGTCGAGGGCCTCTTCGGCACTGGCGACGAGGGCTTGCTGGACGTTGAAGTCGCTGACGGTCATGATAACCTCCTCCTCAATGCTGATTTCACTCTGCCGGGCAGAAGTCTTCACCACGTTCAGATTGTTCCTCGCCATGTTGTATTTGCCTTTCCTCACGCCCCAGTCCACCAGTGGAATGGAGACACTGACCGACACCATCTCCTGCTGCATGGGATGCCTGTATGCTTCACCGAATTTCTCTGCCACCTGGTTGAAGCCGACGCTGGCGTTGATGCTGGCGTTGAAGCGCGATTCCTTCTTCGTCTTGTCTACTGTCTGCTCGGCTTCCAGCACTTCCTGACGAAGCCCCAGAAATTCCGGATTGTTGGCTTGAGCGGCCAGCAAAGCCTCATCAACCGGTATGGTCAGCGCCCTCGGACGTCCCGGAAGCGACACCCTGATATCCGTGTTCTTCTCCATATTCAGGAAAGATGCCAACGAAAACATGGCGCGCTTCAAGGCACTGGCGGCATTCTGCAAAGTATTGCGGGCGTTCACCACGTCGAGTTTCAGCGTCAGCAGGTCGGCACGGCTGATGGCGGCTATTTTCAGGCGCTGCATGCCGATGCGGTAGAGGGTATCGGTGGAGACGGCATTGTCCTTGGCCAAGTCATATTCTGCCTGTGCCATGGCAAGCGCAAAGAAATAGGTAGTGGCCTGCTCGGATACTCGCTCTGCATTGTAAATATACTCCTTCTTCACCTTTTCGTACTTCAGCGGCTCAATCCTGCGTTCCCAACGGAAAGGATTGTAACCGACCAGACTCTGCGAGTAGCCCAAACGAACCGGGACACTGGTGAACTGGGTATACTTGTTTCCACCGAAGCTCCGCATATAGCCCAGCTCCGTATCCAGATAGAACGTACCGCCCGTCAAGTCGAAATTCTGTCTGACGGCAAGATTGCCGTATGCATAGAAGGATTGCTGGCTGCGATAGATGTCAAGGTCCTGTTCGGAGTCGTAACGCTTGGTGATATCACGGTTGTACTGTGCCGGAGTCATGTTCAGCGTCAGGCTGGGAAGGCGGTTTGCCTTATAGGTGCGGTATTCCCAATAACCGGCCAGATACATGTTCTTGGTGCGGAAGGCTTCCAGCGAACTGTCATTCGCCAGGGCAATGGTCTGCTGCAAATCGAGCGTTATCCGCTGTTGGGCAAAAGCGGAAAGGGCTCCCAGACTGAACAAAAGTATAAGACTTAATTTCTTCATGTTCTTTCTTTTCTATAAATAAACCAATATATCAACGGGATGATGAACAGACTGACCAGTGTCCCCACGAACATCGCCCCAATCATCGCTATGGAAAGCGGCTTTTGCAACTCAGACCCCATATCGAACGAGAACAGCAGCGGAACCATGGCAAATATCGTGGTGAGCGATGTCATGATGATGGGCCGGAGCCTTCTCCGTCCCGCCTCGTGGATGGCCTCGAGCAACGGCATCCCCTCTTTCCGTAATTCATTAATGGCATCCAGCTTCAGGATGGAGTCGTTGATGATGATACCGCACGTCACAATCAGTCCGATGGCGGACATCAGGTTCAGGGTATGTCCGCATATCCACAACAGAAGCAGGGCAAACGCCACATCTATCGGAATTTCCAGCAGCACGATGAGCGGCTGCACGAAGCTTTCGAACTGGGCGGCAAGAATGAAATACATCAGCAGGATAGAGATGAAAAGAATCACCACCAACTCGTCCAGCATCTGGCGGTTGGAGAAGAAACTGCCGGAGAAGGCCGTATCCCAGTCACCCGTGGCATCTGCCTCCCGCTTCACCTTTTCCATCAACTCCGGAGCATCGTCCACTTCATAGAAACGGAACGGTATATATTCACCGTTGCGTCCTGCCGTAATCGTTTTCAAATCCTCGGCCGGACGCACCTTTACCAGCTCCCGAAGCGGAATATGCTCCACTTCGCCCTTACTGTCCGGACGGGTCTGTATCAATGTCTGCTGCAGCACCTCATTCACTGTCCGCTCCTCGCCCACAATGCTGATAGGCAGGTATTGCTGGTAGGAATGGAGCATAGCTACGCTGTTCTCCTTGAACGCTGTCCGCAACGTACGGTAAAGCTCGTCATACGAAACGTCATAGAGCAACAGCTTTTCCTGCAAAATGCTTATGTCAAGCTGGTTCTCGAAAGCGATACCTACGGGCGCTGTCCCCGTAAGCTCCGCAAACTGTTGTTCCAGTCCGCGCAATTCTTCCGCCGCCGGCGCCTTCTCCTTGTTACGGGCATAAAGTTCCGCCACCACATCGGCCTCCCCGGTCACGAAAAGCTTCTCGAACACGGTTTCGGGTGGAGAAAAGGAGACTGTCGCCAACGGATATTCCCGTGTCAGCCACTCGCCCGCCTGCTTCTGCAAGGGAGCAATCCCGTCAGGCGAGGAAGTCTTGAAATACAATTCTGCCTCCGAAGAAGAGAGAGCCTGCTCACGGTTCAGCAGATAGTCCTGCTGGCCTATGGCAGCCGTCTGTTCCACAGTCTTGTCCAACAACTGTCCGAACAGCACATTCACACGATGCCGGTTCTCGTCCACATGTATATTTTCGTTCCATTCCACGTGGACTATCAGTTCATTCTGGTCTATCTGCGGCATACGCTCCTTGGCTATGGAATAGAACAGAAAGACACAAAGAGGAATAGAAACCACACAGAATACGCTACTTACCGTCTTGTGGGAGAATACCCAGTCGATGCCCGCATCATAAAAACGGTCCAGCGTATGTTCCTTCAACGGATTGTTGATACGGATGCGGGAGAACCACGACCTGCCGCGCAACCCCGTCCGGTAGACCAGCATATAGAGGACCGGCAGCAGCATGATACCCGTGAAGTAGGAAACCAGCAACCCCACCGTAACAGAGAATGCCTGGTCGTAGAACAACGCCCCTGCAATGCCGCTCATGAATATCAGCGGCACAAATACGGCAATAGTGGTCAGCGACGAACTCAGCATGGGCGTAATCACCTCACTCGTTCCCGTCACGCAAGCCCGCCGCAACGAATAGCCCCGTTCGCGATACTGCGAAATGTTCTCCGTCACAATGATGCTGCTGTCAATCATCATACCCAACGCCAGGATTAATCCCGACAAAGAAATGATATTGAGTGACATCTTGAACAAGTAGAAGAACAGGAAGCAGATGACAATAGATACCACCATACTCAACCCGATGATGAACGGTGATTTGATGTCACCCAAGAAGAGTACCGCCACAATGCAGATGAACAGGAAACCCAACGACAAGTTCTGCTGCAGATTGGAGATGGTATAGTCCAGCAACTCCGTCTGGTTACGGCTGATGCTAAAATCAATGTCGGGATATACTTTCTTGAAGTAGTCCATCGTGCTGTTGATGGCAAGCTTCATGTCTTCCATATTCTCGTCCGCCTGCTTGATGACGGCAAGGGTAACGGCACGCTTGCCATTGCTCATGGAGACACCTTTCTCCTTGGCAGGAACAATCTCTACCCGGCAGAAGTCTCCCAAGCGGATGATACGTCCTTCCTTTCGCAGCAGGATGCCCTTCACGTCCTCCTCTGTCCGCAGCAGGGTGGAGAACTTAATGTTGTATTCGTAGTAGCCGTCGCGCACAGTCATGCTGCCCGGCTCCACGTTGTTTTGCGCCAGCACGTTTTCTATGTCTTCAATGGAGAGCCCCAACACAGCAAGCTTATCCGGGTCGGGCACAATCTGTAACTGGCGTTCGACCAAACCCGTGACATCCACCATTGCCACTTCTGCCAACTGCTCGATGCGACGCTTTATGACATTTTCGGCAAACTCGCACAAATCAAGAAACGCACGTTCGTCCGTCTTGCCGTATGCACTGTCGTTTTTTAGGGTCAGGTTGAGGTAGAAGACAGGAATGTCCGTCGCACTTGCCTTTATCACCTTCGGGCGTTCGGCATCCTTGGGCAGATAGTTCATGGCGGCGTCAATCTTCTCGTTCACTTCTATGAAGGCAAGGTCGGTATTCGTACCGAAGTCGAAGCCCAGGCGGATGATGCCTGCACCATCGCGCGTCTCGCTGTCCATGTCCTTCAGTTTCGCCACCTGGATGAGCTGCTGCCGCAGAGGTTTCACCACCGTATTCTCTAATTCACGCGCCGAGGTATTCTGCGCCGACACCTGCACTGTAATTTCCGGGATGGCAATATCGGGCAGCAAGGATACCGGCAAGGTGAAGTAAGTCACCAGCCCGACAATGAAGCATGCTGTAAATGCCATCAGTACGGCAATAGGCCGCTGTATCAAAAACTTTATCAATTTTCAATTATGAATTTAAATTGTGAATTATGAATTTTCAACTTTCAATTTTCATCTTTCAATTTTCCACCACCTTCACCGGCGCCTCATGTGCCAAATTCACATTTCCCGTCACGATGACCGTATCGCCTTCTTTCAGGGCATCGTCGGCCATGCTGTAGCTTTCCGCATTCTCCAGTCCGGTCTGCACATAGTTCCACTGCGCCTTTCCGTCTTTCAGGGTAAAGACGACTTGCTTACCCGAACGCAGTACGACGGCACTTTTGGGTATCACGAGCTGACCGTCCAGAGAACGGTGTACATTTACCCTCACATTCATGCCGCTAAACAGACGTCCCCTGCCATTGACGGATGCCTTTACTTTCACCATTCCCTTATCATCTACCAGAGGATTGATTTGGGTGATGCGGCCCTCTTGTTTGGAAGAGGCATCCGAGTAAGGGGTGACAATCACCTTGTCGCCACTCTTTATCAGGGGGAGTTCACTTTCCAGTACCGTAAAGTCCACTTCCATGCCCTGAGTGCCAATGATGGAGCAGAAAGATTCCGAAGTGCTTGCCTCGTTAAAGGGCTTGGAAAAGAGGTTCGCCACCACGCCGTCGAAGGGGGCAACCAGCGTAGCATGCTCTTCTTCATAGGCGGCGAGTTCGTACTGGGAGAGACTTTGGTCGTAACCGCTCTTTACTCGTGCCAGCTTCATGATGTCGGCAGGAATTTTGGAAGTATCACCCACCGGATAGCCTTGCCCTATCAATACGTCCTGCAGCTCAAGTTCCGCTTTGTCCAGAGCATCCTTGGCTTGCGCGGTCTTGTTCTTCAGACGGAACTTATCCAGTTCGGCAAGTTTCTGCCCTTTGCGCACCGGGTCACCGTTCTTCACGTAGATGTGTGCCACTACACCGGTGGTCTCAAAACGCAAATCCGCCATGGCACCGGCGGTTACTTTTCCGTTGCTCACCAGTTCATGCTCAAAGGTCGCCCGCTTCAGGACTTTCACGGTCACTTCATTGCTTTCACTTGGCAGGACGGTTGCCACCCCTTCCTCGGACTCTTTTCCCTTTCCGGCATCGGAGCAGGCGGCAAGCAGGGCAACGGCCATGCATAGCAGGTATCGATAGTTCTGTGTCTTCATATTCATACTCAATTATAAATTGACAAAATTAATCGTTTCAAAAAAACGAACCGATATTTGCATGTGGACACTTTTTTCATAGCACTTTAGCAATTAGTTCGCTCATTATTAACACCTTCCGTTTTTATTCATCTTTTTTGATATGGACAAAAATAAGCTGAATCTTTTTTATTTCCTCCCTCATCTGTCGTATTGCCGTAGAATGCACTTTCGGCTCTTTCGTCAATACCATCCGCTTCATTTTTTCAAACTTGTCCGGTTGTCTGAATCCTGGTTCCGCATAAAGCTTCGCAAGCAGATAATAGGGGTAAATACGCCCCGGCAAACGATGGGTGGAACGGATAAACCAGTCTTCCGCTGATAAGCAGTCACCCATCTGCTGATAGTTCTTGCCTATCACATTCAGTATCATGGGGTCACAACTACGCAGTAAAGCTTCTTTCAAAATACGGTTGGATTTACTGAATTGCTGCTGCTTGTGCAATCCATGACCATATTCGAACAAGAAAGATGCCCGGTCTCTCAACAGAGGATAAAGGCGCCCGTACTCTTTCTCTGCCGATTGATACGCACCTGCACTATACAACACACGCGCATTCATCCACTCCCGGCAAGCCTGCTCCACTTGCAAGTCATTCTTCAGGCGAAAACCGCCAATGATGCCTACTAATACAGCCACCCCCAACCATTGCCAACGGTCGGCACCGAACAAGCACGCTACAAGCAATCCTCCAAATGTAACGATAAATACCGGAAGTTGTAGCGGATAGGAGGAAAAAGAGAATATCATCAAAGAAAGAATAGCCCCACAGATACCATAACGTCCTTTACGGACTCCCCTATACAAACACAGCACGACCACAACCAATAGACATACAGCCAAAGGAATGCCCAGTTCGACCGCAGCCTGCAGATATTCATTGAATGCATATTCCGGACTTCCCGCCACACGTTCCTCCCACGGTTCATAATCACCTGCTGCAAAATAAGTTTCCTGCGCATTTCCGTAGGCTGCTGCGAAATTATGAATCCCATATCCGGTCAACGGCTTTTCTGCAATGGCACGACAAGTTATCTTCCACATGAAAAGACGGCCACGTGCAGAATCGGGTTTCAAGACAAACAGTAAATAGCCCGCCAATAGCAAGACACAGAATCCACCGACCACTACCATCACCACACGCTGCCTTTGCTGCTGCCATAATAATCTGAACTTATCCGTCCAATCCATATGCCAAGCATATACACACAGACAGGAAACTCCTGCCGCCAACCATGCCGAACGGCTCATTCCTGCCGGAAGCACACAAAGGATAAGCAGCATCACACCACCAGCGACCATAGCTCCAACTTTATCCATCACCTTTTTCCATCCTTTCCCGTCATTCCGGTCAGAGCAGAGAATCTCCCCCCTCTTGGTCAGCCATTGATGCAGACAGACCGGAAGTATCATGGCCAAATAGCCGGAATAAGGCCCCGGATTGAAGAAAGAACCTGTCAATACATACAAGGAATGGTTGGACACAGCATAACCATAAAGCTGCCTCAATCCCCAAACAGCCTCAATGCCCCCCAGCATTACCAATACCCACGAAACCGGTATAAAAAGAAAATACCTTTTTTCCATCATCAATCCAGCCATCAACAGACATCCTGCAACTACCAATGCACTTTTATCGAAATAGAGCCATTGCCCTATAACATCAGCTACAGGAAGTCCGGAAGAAACGTTACATGCCAAAGACAATAAAACTATACAAGCAATGTAGACCAAACTTCCAGTCAATAGATTACGTACATTATTCATTCTATCTATCAAATATTCAATAGTATTCTATAATTCACCAAAAGATTTGTTTCCCGTCTTTATATTCAAAAATCCGTTCATCTTTACCGGCTGTGTGATTCTTCAGATAAAATAAAGCACCTTGAAACCCTGAATAGACAATAGAATCTGACACAGCCATTTGCCGCCCGACAGAATTCCATTTTCCTCCACCCCAATAAAACAATTCATACAAATTACCTTTATAAATAAAATTCACCTCATTACGAGGAGTATACACCACCTTCTCCACACGATGGGGACTTCCAAAGTCCATCCCGGTCCATCCTCCATCCGGATGTATATAATCAAATGAAGTATCCGGATTACCGTCAAATGCGTTCAAATATTCATGTGTATTGTCTTCAAAACTTCCCGGAGTACCTATGATTTCCCCATATAGAGGTATGGTATCTTCCGTATTCTCATAAAAAGCCAGTTCCGAGATATTACAGAAACATCCGTCAGCACCCTTATAGCGCATATACCGATACGGCTTATCAGACTTCAACCGGGCCACAGTATATAGCCGATACGGAGCCTCCTTTATCAAAAGTAGAGTATCCTTCCGCCCAAAGTCTGCCCGGTCGCTTCCTTCCACTACTCCCCCAATCATCCGGTCATTGAAAAGAACACTCAAAGTAAGATGGCACTTCCTATACAAGACCAATTCCTGCTTTTCAGCTTCCGGAACAATGAACCGTATCTTTCCGGTTTCACGCTCCAGAAGAAAAGGAGAAGATACTGCAGCGTATTCCTTTCCGTTCCAGGCAGCCAGCGTAAAGACCGCCCCGCCTCCCACATCCTCAAAACGAGCCTCCCCCTTCTTAAAGAAAGTATATCCTATAGGTTGCCATTGTAGTCTGTTGGCAAGGCACAAATACACCATATCCCCCTCACGAAACTGTCCGGAAAGCAAAGAATCCGGAAGAGCTACAGTCCAATTCCTGCTACCGGTATAAAGTGCAGTGACATCGCGGAAGAACGGACGTCGGAATGCCGGGTAAACATCGGAATATTTCCCCAGTTTCCGTACCGCCTCCTTATCAATACTATAGGTTGCCCGGTACATTTTTCCCCTCGAAATGCTATATTCTTCCGCTTTGCTCCATACTTCTTCATAAGGAAGATTTGCAATGTATGTCTTTCCTTCCTTATCCAAAACAAAATTCCAGAAATGAGAGGCATTGTTGTCTCCTAATACCATCACCCTATCTACTCCGCACGGAATGCCCAATGCCCGCAACACATATATCATGGCATCCGTAAACTCTCGGCAACTGCCCGTATGCCATTTCAGTACATCCGGTCCCAAATGAGGCCCCACCGGAAAAAGAGCCGTATTCCGGTAGTTCGCTTTCCGCAACGTATCCATCAACAACTGGGCGGCAACCTTAGGATTATCAGCCTCATCTGTCTTCCTGAATTCATCCAAAATCGGGCTATAGCACTCATAAATTTCTTTGCGCCAGAGAGAAAGCGGCTCATCCCCTATTCTATAAGGCAATATATATTCGCAGAAAGTATCAAAATCAACATGCTTTCCCCAAGGTTGCTCCCGCCAGACTTTGAATGCCCATTCTATATGATTGACCAAAAAAGCGGCACGGTTATCACCGGCAAGATTCAAAGCTGTGTCCAACCACTGATTTTCCGAAGAACAAGCCATAAACAGACCTGCTGTAAACCATACCCATACACACCAATGTTTCATATCACTATTCCATTTTTTTCTATTCCAATCTGAAAGACAATCCAATCAATCCTTACAATCCGATACAAATACCTGCTTACCATCTTCCATATGAAATATCAGTTCTTCTTCTCCACGGGTACTGTCATGCAAATAGAGCAAAGCTCCCGATGGTATCCCGTCATATGGTAGAAAAGGTTTTTCTGCCATTTTCTTCCCCAATGAGTTCCAACAGCCCTCTCCCCAATAGAAGAGTTCATAATAATCCCCTATCCTGACAAAGTTATCATCGTTACGGGGCATATACATAAAATTGTCTATAGTAACAACCTTTCCAAAATCCACCGTTACACTTGCACCGGGTTTTGATGAAATGAAATACGACAACGGTTCATTATCATAGACCTGATAGGCAAAAGTATTTGCTGTGGCTGGAGCATCTCCCCAACTGTCTATAGGGACAATCTCTTCCTCTCCTTTATAAAAATGCATTTCGGCAACTTCCGCATATCCCTCTGCCGAAGAACAAAAACGGGCATAGCGACCCCTTACCGGTTTCTCAAGAATAACGTGATTATAATTGATACCGGGCGTATCTTTCACAGTACACAACAACTCCGCATTTTTAAAATCCTTATCACAAGCCGCCTCAAAATGCCCGTCTTTTATCCCTCCCATATAGTTCCTGATACGTTCCGAAAGAGGGTATTTCCGATACAATTCAGCAGAATAGCACTTGGAGGTATCTGCAACATAAGGATGTATATCCTTGCCATCAAAATAAAAAGGATTTCCAATAGGGCGATACTGCCCGTTTGCGAATGCCAACAATATATAAACCTGCCTCGAAGCCAAATTCCTGAAAAGCGCTTTTCCACTTTCTACCTTAGTAAAATCTATTCCCCGCCACCCATAAGCACTGAACAACCCCACATAAACATAATTCCCGTCCATCCCTTCTACCGGCAGTTCCAGATTCGAATCAAAATAATTATCCGACACTTTTCTTGCAAACACATCCTTAAAAGCAGCCGGTACGGACCGGTTCCGCATAAAATCACCATCCATGTCCCATTGTCTGCCAAAACACCGGCGGTAAACCACGCTCGGGCGCCGACTGTCAATATAGAAACTCCCCCGTTCCGGCTTCCGGGAAGGGAAAGTAAAAGGAAGGCAGACACCCGTTACATCCCTCACCACATTCCACACATGCCCTTTCCGTGTTTCCGCATTGAAAGTATAGAAATCATAGGCTACCGGGACGCCGATGGCCCGCATCACATAAATCATAAAATCACAAGCATCCTGACACTTGCCGATACGATTATGCAGCAGGTACTCTCCTCCCAAATGCGGATAGTTAAAGACCCATGTAAACCGGTAAGGGTCTTCCTTCTGCAAATACTCCCAAACTACGCTAATCGCCTCCACTACATCGATACCCGTATAAACCTCGTCCAGCAAAAAGGAATAACGGTCATGGTATATCTGCCGCCAGTTGTCCGGAGTCTCATTTCCGATACGATAGGGAAGCAGCCATTCACAGAAATCTGCAAAAGAAAGGGAAGCATTCCACGGACGCTTTTTCCAACCATCAAAAGCCAAATCAATGTTATTTATCAAGAATTCAGCCCTTATATTCAGTACATCCGGTTTTCTCTGCAATCCGGAAGGGGTATAATAATCCCAATCCGGTACGGCAGTATCCTTCAGCATCACCCCATAAGCATCTGCCGAAGCCAGCACTGTTTTCAAAGAATCCAGTTCTTCACCTTCAAGGGCATAGTGATAAGGCATATTTTCTATCAAGAAACAAGCGGCTTTATATTTTTCAGGCTCATCTTTATAATGTTCCAGTACCTTTTCCAGTTCGCCTTTGTTGGTTGCAGCACACTCCAGTGCGTACTCCAATCTGCCGGAAGCATTGCAAGCCTCCAATATCCCGGCAATCAATAATATCCAGAGCAATTTAAACAGAACTTTCATCTTAGTCTATTCTTTTAAAGATACGTTTCCATCTCATTTTTCCAGTATTCGGGCTGACGGACTTCCATACCAGCCATGCCCTTCCCACTATAAATGGTTCCGGCAGTAATCCCCAGTAGCGGGAATCTTTTGAATTCACCATCTTGTCACCCGAAACGAAATAATAGTTCTCACAGAAGCGGTAATTGTGTATCACACTGTCCCCCAGCAGAACCGAATCTCCATGCAATGTCAGTTTCTTTTTCTGTTCCCACTCTATCACGTTCCGATACAGCAACCGTGTTTCCGGATTCATTCCTACCACGCTGCCTTTGGCCGGTATATAAAGAGGCCCAAACTCGCTGATAGTCCACCCATTACAGCCACCATCGGGAAAGCTCTTAAGAACAAGGCCCCGCTCCTCCGTCATGCCCGAAGATATCAATTTACCTAATTCCTCCTGCGCCTGCACATTTCCTGCGATACCATCAAATCCGGACACACGATAATGTGTATTCCTTATCTCCAACGTATCACCCGGCACGGCGATACAGCGCTTCACGTAATACAACATCACGTCCAGCGCAATGCTGTCCCACCTGCCCGGATAAGGAAAATTGAACACTAGTACATCATTCCGCTGAAAATTTCTCCATCCGGACATACGGTGCATCCTCACCTCCTTTTTCTCCACGGCATCAAGCACATTGAATAGGCGTGCTCCACCCGAACATTTATCCACCAGAATACAATCACCCGCCAGCAACGACGGTTCCATCGAGTCCGACGGTATCTTGAAGGAGGTCACCACAAACACCTGCAATACTATCAGTATCACAACAAGCAGGCACAGACAGAATAATACGTTTGTTATTCCATTCAACCATTTTTTCAATTGCAGCCGCTCCTTCATCCCATCAATCAGTTATTTTGCATCCCCACTAATCTTCAAAACCAACGGAGAATTTTCTGTATTGCAATATACCGTTATCGTCTTGTCGAAGTGCTCCGGATGTTCGGCTTTATAAACCACTTCCAAAGCTATTTCCTTACCCGGTAATGCCGGTTCCTTTGAATAAGCTACGGTAGTACAACCACAAGAAGTGGCAACATCTTGTATAACCAATGGTTTGTCACCCACATTCTTCAATATAAAAGTTGCTTTTTGTTCCTCCTGCCAATCAAAGTTACCTAAATGCAAAAATGAGACATCTATATGGACTTTAGTCTGGGTAATGCCTTTTCCAGCAGTTGATACAATATCATTCCCACGAATAATTTTCAGATACAATTCTTTTATTTTAGGATTAAGAATTGGATTCCCCATCGCTAACACTTTATTATCCTTATCCAGCAAAAAAGTTTGGAAAGCCATATCAGATGGAAAATGATTTAAGCGATTAAGTTTATCATTTTCATCTATACAAACTGGATAGTCAAAGCCATTCTTTTTTAAAGCATACAATAATTCTATTTCACTTTTTGAATGTAAAAACAGTAATACAGAAACCTTTCCTGGATAAGTTGAATCCAACCGATGTATAAACTCCCTCCACATAGGCAGTTGCAATTTACAACTGAAACATCCAGCCGAATCCACATAGCTAAGAATTGTATATTGCAAATGAGCCGGATATTGAACAGTATCCTTTCCATATCTGTCTCTTATACACATCTCCGAGCCCACGAGACTGCAGCTAATCTC
>ENA-OZVF01000235-OZVF01000235.1-human-gut-metagenome-genome-assembly--contig:-NODE-235-length-17604-cov-7.172602_pt1 | contig 17604 bp, 8 predicted proteins | sample MGYA00243449_ERZ654053 | MGnify/ENA primary metagenome ERZ654053 (study PRJEB26926, sample SAMN06165127) | human gut metagenome | biome: ENVO:00009003; feature: ENVO:2100002; material: ENVO:00002003... | reverse complement strand
AGACCATCTCCTCGGGTTCGAAGAGGATGCGCAGCAGGTCCTGCGACGTCTGCCGGATGAGGATCTGAACCTGCATGCGGCCGGACTTGACGATCAGCTTGCCGTTAAGGTATGCGGTTTGGCCCTTCTCATCCGGCAGCTCCGTCATTCCGATGCGCAGCGTCGTGGTGCCTTTGCTACCCGCGAAGTCCGCGACGGGTATTTGATTGCCCTTCGAATCGTACAAGAGCAGTGCGTCCTCGAATTTCTGCTGCTCATCGGCCTTTTCCGCTTCGGCCTCCAGCGTCCAGCCGCTGCCCAGCACGCCGTCGTAGTCGGTCTTCACGACGATCTCTTCGGGCGTGCCGTCGGTGTAGTATTGCAGCTCGGACTTGTCGACGCTCAACGTATAGACGCCGTCGGTCGTGATGTCGCCCACCTTGTCGTTCTGGTTCCACTCCTGCACCTCGGCCGTCATCTTCGTCTCGTCGCTCTTGAGAGCCTCCTCCGGCGAGTTTTTACCCGGGCCGGATACCGAGGTGATGTTGACCACATAGACCTTGTTGCGCAGCAGGTCGAAACGGTTGCCGGGCTGCGGCTTGTTCTGAACGCCGTTCACGATATTCGTCGTTGCGAAGTCGATGCGGTAGTAGGTCGGGGTCTTATCCTCGCCGTAGTAACCGCCGACGATGACGCAGGCGGCATCGTCGAACTCCGCGCCCGCATTCTTCGTTTCGAAAACATAGCAGGCGCGCGTCAGCATGCGGCGTGCGCTCGTCTCCTTATCGCTCCATGTGACGTTTTCGGGTGGTGTAGAAGCAGTGAAATCATGATCTGTTCCTCCGCTGTATTCGTACTTCAGGTCCTCCAGTCCGAACTTACCGACATCCGTATTAGGTACGGTGGCTGCACTGGGTGCGGACGTGATGGAGCCGTACACATTCTGCGCGGAACCATAGGTGCCGCCCTTCATCGTGCCGTAGACCCGCACGCTCGCCAGTGCGAAATAGGTGCCCTTGCCTTCATTGTAGAGGCCCTCGGCCTGCATGTCATTCAAATTATATTTGTCACCGTTCTTGATGAACTTGACACCCACGTCCACGCGGGCCGTGGCGCGCATGAGGCTGAGCGTCCCGATACTGCCGTTAGGCACCTGCGTGAATTCATCGCTCTCGCCCCACATGGGGAACATGCGGTCTGAGGGCCATTTGCCCGCGGCCGTGGCGACAAGCGAGGTGCGGATGTCGCGCAGCGGGTCCGCGGCGTCCAGTTCGTTCCCGTAGAATGGATTTACGGCCGCTTCGAGCGCCGCCTTGCCGCCGTCGAATCCCGCGATCACGCCCAGGCAGTACTTGCTGCCCTTCGTGCCCTTCTCGAACGGTACCTCGATATTGTAGGTCTTGTATCCGTTCGCATCAGGATCCTTAGACTCTGTCACCGTGCATTCCGCCAGCGCGATCACACGGTTCAGGTACCAGCCGGCATCCCACTTCTGGCAAAGGACGATGTGCGTATTATCGATGGCGATGCCGCCCTCTTGAGCGGGGGTCATCGCAGCCCGCGTGCCCGCTGCGGCACCCGGGACCGTAAGTTGCAGAAGGGCGTAATCCCCCGTCCCGCCCTGCGGGCCGCGCGGCTGTTCCGTGGGATCCTCGGCGCAGCCGGCGCAGAGCACCGCGACGAGGCTCATGAGAGCCGCCGCCGCGCCGGCAGCCCGGCTCCGCAGCCGCTCTTGGATCCGTACTCCCGCTGCGCCGTGCGCCCCGGGAGATCTCTTGTTCTCTTTTCGTATCATTGTATGCTGTGTTTTTATTTGTCTGCTTCGTTAGGTTCTTATGCTTCGGGCCGCCCCCGGGGCGGATCAGGGTTGCGGGACGACCATCGAAGGCGGATAATACGGTGCATTGCCGGGAGGGGTCGTAATCGCCCGGCGCATGATCATCAGGTTCAATGCCTTACCCTTTACAGGGCGGCCGGCCTGTGTCGTGTAGGTCGCGTCCTTGATATATTCGAACAGCTGTACGTTTTTTCGTTCAATACCCGGTACATGGCCTCCTTGGTCGTTCGGCTTTCCGTTATCCGGACATCCGTACGGACCAAATTTTCCGACGGGACTACTGCCGCCGACATCCACACCATGTCGTCCTGACCCACTCATATTATGCAGGCCGCGAATCGAGCAGTTCAGATTGAGGAACACGCTTACGTCACGGGTATTGCCATGAAGCGACGTATAGGCATTGCAGGTCGCCGCCGTCAGATATTGCGAGTTGGCGTCAGAGGTATTCCCCGAGGCGGAGGCACAAAAGAACTCACGCTCTGTGATCTGACAGTCTACATTGTAAGTGGCGCTATAATAATAGGGAGTATATGTGTTACGGAATTGCAACGCTGCATCTTCCTGATCGTGGAAGGGATCGATCCGACCCTTCCACCAAGATACACCGTTGGCCAGCCAGTGATCCCGCCCTTGGTCGTGTCCATAGTACAGTGCCGGAACCGTAGGACCGTTCTTCAGGAAGACAAGGCCGTTGGCGTTAGCGGCTTCCTGCAGGAACAGGTACTTGCCCACCTCGCCTTGCGAAGCGTAGCCGTTGTCACTCCATGTCGTCGTGTAAGGGAGGGGGGTTCCGTCGGCGTTCTTTTTGGCCGGCTGATACTCCACCCAGTAGATCCACATGTTGTCGGGGTCCGTGTTCTCCTCGACCTCGTATTTTACATAGCACTGGCCCTTGCTGCCGTCGAGGGTGTATTCGGTATATTCAGGCTCGGACAATTTTCCTCCCGGCGTGATTTGGTTGTTTTCAAAATCTCCGACGCGCACCTTCCTGCGGCCGATCCGAATATTCTGATCACGCCCATAGGAGCTCGCGCTGAAGTCGAGGTACATGTAGAAGCCCCCGGAGCCGTATCTTCCACCCCGCATGATCTGGGGGCTCGCGGGATGGACCATCCAATATCCGGCCGTATAGGTGCGCGTAATCGTGAACGGCACGTCCGGCTGGTCTTTCGTCTCCTGACGGTAGCCGCTGATCGTGACCTTATAGCGATGGAAGGCTTCCGCTTGCTGGATATCTACGTCGTCTTTATCGATGATATTCTTCCATTCCTCCGTTGTTCTATCTATGTAGTATCCCAGATCCGGCAACTTAACCTCTTGCAACTTACTGTAGCCTTCGTTGCTTCTCGGATACAACGTATAGGTAGCAGACTCGACCTGCTCTTCTCCTCCACCGGGGCCCCTCCTTTTGTGATCCAGGGTGACCGTAATCGGGCTGTTCGCCCAGATCTTTATCTTACGCTTCTCGTTGGTCCAATGCTCCTCGTCATTCGGATCGGTTACATACGGGGTTTCGTAGTTCGACAGGTTGACGTTGTCCCGGTTGTCGAACGGGAAGCTGCAGTAGACCAGCGACGGCACCGTGCGCTGGATGCGGAGCGTCTTGGCATTCTTCTCGATTTCTGCCTGATTCGCATCGTACTCATCCTGCGTGCCCGTACCTTCGGTAGGATCGGTCGGAAGCAGCTTGTGCTTGTTGTAGAACGTAAGCTCCGAATAGTAAGTTCCGGCATGGGGCACCTTCCGATTCTTCAGCTTCTCGTCGCTCGTGGCCGAAGGCGAGAGGAACAGGCCCTGCACGGGGCGCATCGTGAAGGCGTTGCTCCACGTGCGGTCGTACGATTTTTCGTCGCCGTTGCTGGTCGTGGCGTTATCCTTGCCCTCATCCTTAACAACCGAAGGAGTAGCCAGCCATTCGCCGATAACATAACCCTGTATGTCGGCCGCAGGAAGAGCGCCTATATTCTCCCAGTATGCGTGCGTCTTTTGCAGGAACAGCGGCTTCATATTTCCTTTACCCGCGAGGTACGCGGTGCCGTAGTCGGTCTTTGTATCGAGGTTTTCAAGTTTCTTTGCAGGAACCCGGAACTCTTCTTGCAGTGGTAGAGTACCCTCACCGTCCGCGTCGCTCCATGCCCACCACCAGTCGGTGTTGGCGCGAACGTGCACTCCTCGCGTATCCCGGGACTCTTTCGAGCCGAAATCCAGCGTATATCTGGTCCGTGATATCGTCTCACCGGCCTCGGTGGTAACGTTGTGCTTATCCTCGGCAAGCTTCGTAACGCCGACGCCCGGTTGCAGCTCCAGGAGCACCTCACCCCGCTTCTGCCGGACCTTCAGCTGCGCCGTGCTGCGGTCGAAACCCTCATAGCCCGAACTGGCCTGGAAGGTCACCGTTCGCGGCTGGAGGTTGGTGTTCTTGGTAAGTTTTATCGGCTGCGAGCTGTTGCCGGGGTAGTTCTGTCCCATGAAAGCATTCCAGTTGGTCACCCACTCCTTGCCGCTCAGGTTGCCCTCGTCGCTCTTCGAAACGAAGTACCACGGGTACTGGGGGCTCGTGCGGAAATAAGCGATGACTTCTTCTTGGTACCATTCCGCTTCAATGAGGTTATCATCCCAAACTTCCGCATCCTTATCATCGGGTTTAGCGGACACATCCGTCTTCACGACTTCCCAGGTCACTTCATCCTTGCTCTGCGTCACCCGCAGTGTCGCGCGCGCCCCCGGGATATGGCTGTTGGCGTCCCAATAAGCCTCGATCTCGAAATCCCAGCTGCGCGGCTGATCTGGCTTGCTACTGTTATTATGTATTTCATCCCAATTCGACGGGCGCAGCAAGAACATGTTTTCACTGCCTTCGGCCTTCGTGAAAAACGTGATCTCCCGGCAATCCGCATGATCTTTCTTGCAGTCGCCGAATCCCCGGGGAAACGAGCTTTCGGATAAGTCAGGCGATTCGACACCGCCCAAAGATTCCCAGATAACGCTGCCCTGATCATCGGTTTTTTCCTCACGCCCGACGCCGGGTTCCGAAATATTCATTCGGCGGAGAGTACCGCCATCGGTCCATGTTACATAGTACTTGGCGTCGGCAGGCGAACTCTTCACGATCACCGGCTGGTGGGCCGCCGGACGCTTCGGGAAGGAGAGCAGATCCGGAGTCAGCGTCAGCGTATTCAGGTTCTTCACGTCCTGAATCAGCTCCACCTCCTGCCTCATGCGGCCTGCCGTGAAAACGAGCGTAACCGTACGCTCCATCTGATTTCCGGTGCCACTGAAGTATTTAAGCCCAACGTGCAACGTCTTCGGGCTGTTGGCTACACCTCTCTTCACATCATCAAATGTGAGGGGCGTTTTACCATCGTCGTCGAAAAAGAGGACCTGCTTCTGAAGCTCGTCATATTCTGTGTCAGACATATTGTCGGGGCGTTTGACAGTCATCTCCCAGCCCGATTTTTCGGGCATGTTCGCAAGCAGGTAGTTCGTGAAGACCTTCAGATCCTGCGCCGTGCCGTCGCTGTGGTAGCGCAGCCGCGTAGCGCTGACCGACAGGTTGTACTGCCCGTCCGTAACCACGTTCCCCAGGTCGCTGTCCCCGGTGTCCCACGAGCGGACGTCCACCTCCATGTTGATGGGCTCCGATTGCGCAGCGATCTCTTCCGTCGCATGGCCCGGACCCCGCACCTCCAGAATGTTGATCACATAGGCGTTGTTGCGCAGGATGTTGAAGCGGTTAGCCTTCGTAGGTTTCACGTACCCTTCGCCCGTAGCGCCCGGATCACCGGCCGCCGCCTCGCGGTTGTAGAAATCGATGCGGTAGAAGGTGGTCGTGCCACTGTTGTTGTACTCTCCGCCGACGACGATGTAGAACGCCCGCGTGTCGTCGTCGAACTTGTTGGGCGTCTCCGGAAGATAGATCTCCCGGCGGAACATGTTCGTCTTCCCAGTTTCCGTCTTATATGCATAGGGTACCCCGTCGGACTGAAGCGGTGTGACATAGTAACTCAGATCATCAGCATCCGGGTCGGCCGCCCGGTTATGCGCCACATAACCCGCGCCTGCCGCATTGTAGAGCGTGACGCTCTGCAGCGTGAACTGCGCGCCGTTCGCAGCATGCGTGTTTCCGTTGTACGCGGTGCTATTGAGGTCGTAAACCGGATATTTGCCGCCGGTGCCGGCGGGAGTGTCCCCGCCGATGTTGACCCCCACGTCGATACGGGCCACGGCACGCCGCATTTCAATATTCGGAATGCGGGCGACTTTCTCATCGAAGGCCGGAGATTCGCCATACAGCGGAAGATACCGCTTCGTATTCGTCGTATTCCAAGTCCCGGCCTGCGAGAATTGAATCTTCTCCCGGGCCGCGGCAAAATTCTTATGCTTCTCAAGATAACGCTCCCAGCGCTCCGTGAGATCGCCGCTGCCGCCATCTTCGAGCGTATAGTTGGCGATGACCATCGCCTTATAGTACTTGTATTTCGGCGCAGCCGGATCATTCGGATCAGTCGGGGGTATCTCGATGGTAAAGTTGCGCCTGCCGGGTGTCGACGACGGGTCCGTCTTCGGCTCGACGAACTGCATGAACTCGTACAGCGCGTCCGTTGTTTCATCGGTCTGATTCCCGAAAAGCAATACATGGAACGAGTCCTGTCCATCTTGGAAGCCCTCCTCGCCCGTTGTCAGGGCATAGGTTCCCGGCGATGAGGCCGAGACATCGGGGATACTGATGCTCAGCGTCAGCTTATTCTCACTGGCGGGCTGCTCCGGCTGAAGACCGGGCCCCTCCTCAATGTCCGAAGTACAGCCCCCGAACAGGGCAGCACCCCACAACAATATCGACGCCGCACGGAACGCTCTGCGCGCGTTCCGAAGAAGGCGGGTCGGAAAATGGTTGAAAAACGTCAGGTGTGATCTCATAATGATACTATAAATTATTTAGCTTTGTTTCCGTTCTTGGGGCATCCGCACCGCAGTCGTCCGGGTGCAGGGACATCGCCCCGTTGTAGACGAGTTCCATGTTGCTGTCGAAGCGCAGGTAATAGAACCCGTGACGCCACAGCTCCTCACCGCTGTCGATAGCGGGGTTCTGCATGAGCACCCCGACGAGCGGCTGGTTATAGATAATATCCGGGCCGTTGAAGACGATCAGGCGAAAATCATCCTCCGGGGTGAGGTGCAGCAGGTGGAACGTGGCACCCAGCGCCTTGTCGTAGCCCGGAAAATCGGGCGTGTAACCCGGAAGATAGATCAGCCCGCGGCCCGGCAGCGGCCCGGCATCCCAGCCGTAGACGCCCCCCGTGCCTGCGATCTGCAGCTCATAGGGCGTACCTGCGGCACGCGTCCAGTTCATCGCGCCGTCCAGAATCACGGTAACCCGGTTGGTCAGGCTCCGCAGCGGAAGGCTCTGCTCGTGCGGCGCATCCGCATCGGTCGTGAAGGCGCAGGCGCCGTGCAGCAGCTCGGGCATCACGCCCTCGACGTATCCCGTCCGGCTGAGCGGCTCCACGCACATCGTCGACAGAAGGTGCTCGTCGCGCAGCGCATAGAGCTCACGCTCCAGATTCACCCACACCACCGCGGTGTAGGAGTCGCCCCGGGGCACCGACAGCTGCACGGACGCCGCCGCGATCTCGCGCGGGGTCAGCGCACGGTGCTCGAAGAGCGTGCCGTCGCCGCGGTAGACCAGCACGTCGCCGCTTGCGGCGACATCGCTGAAAAGGTCCCGCTCCTCGGTGTTGAACGTATAGGAGAGGTGCAGCAGCACCGAAGCCCGCGGCTCCCCGCGTTCCTTCTCCGAGCACCCGGCGACGAGGACCGGGACGGCGAAGAACATCAGCACCCTTATAAAAAAACTACATTTCAAAACTCTTCTTTTTCTTTTCGGTTTCTTAACTCGTCCGCTTCCCGGACCCGCCGGCGCGGCTGCGCCCCGGTCCGGCAGCCGCTTCGGAACCGCCCCTCTGGGCAGCCGCGGAACATCTCCCGAAGCGTCCGGTGTTCGTTATCTGGTCGGTGCGGCGAAGACCGCCCCGCGTGTTTTCCTCCTTGATGCACATCGGCGCACGCCTTATATGCGTATAGCCGGAAAAACCTGCATCCGCACCCTTTGCGGCGGCGCGAACTCCGTAGATTTATGGGTCGGATACGGCCCTTGTGCCCGGCGTCGTGCGATATGCCTTTCCGGCGCCGTTGTCGTTTCCGATTTCCCGATATAGAGGCTCCCGCACTTCGGGAGCTCCCGACGCAGGCCTCGTGTCTGCGCTTCCGGTGCATCGCCGCGCGGGGCGGCGCATGCGTCCTGTTGAAAAAAGGGGGCTGCCCCTGCTGCCCGCGTCTCCTGCGAGGAGAGGCAGCCCCCGGTCATTAATCGTTTCTCTTGATAAAATGGATCATGCTGCGACAGGAAGCATCAGATGCCGCCGTCGACATTGACTACCACCCACGGCTCGACCGTGATCAAAGCTTTCATATAGGAGTCGCTCTCGACATCATCCGGCTTGTTCACCACGTCGTCCTCCTTAGCGTCGCCCAGACCCGCAACAGAGGTGATGCTTACAGCGTACTCGCGGTTGCGCAAGACGGAGTATTTCTTCGTAAGGTTATCACCCATAGCTTGGTCGAACAGCCACATGCCGTAGTAGCAAACGGCATCCTTGTACTCGACTAACGCGTAACCGGCACCTGTATCACCTGTACGCCACTCAGTATCTGCTATATCTTCAGCGCCTTTAGCCTCGCCCTCGGTTTTGCCGGTGTCAGTTGCAGTCCAGAACTCGATCGGATCGCCCCAGTTCCAGCCGGTGGTTTTGCCAACGACCTTCGTCGGTTTATTGGTATTATCCCGATAAAGTCCGCCGCAGTAGTGCTCGATCTCTCCGGAGGCGTTGTAATAGGCGACACGGTAGAAAGTCGTACCAGCCGTATAGGCGGTAGCGTCTTTCTTGCCATCGACGGTAAGAAAGACCCCGCCTTCTTTGGACGCAGTGACGTCGAACGTAGCCTTGATCGAAAGGTAGGTACCCTTGTTGCGGATCTTAATATTATTCTGGCCGCCCACCGCGGTCGTGTTCTCCGTAACATAGGAAGGCACGAGATCCTCGGCGGGGTTTGCCTTTGTATAAGCAAGCGTGCTGAACTCAGGCGTATATACAGGAGCTTCAGCAGTACCGGTGTTCTTCACGTCCTCGAAGTAGTCGTGTTTCGAAATCTTAGTAGGATCATCCGTCGTCCATAAAGGCTTGTCAGACTTCTGCCATATTGCGAAATAGTACGGCGTCATCACCTGATCGAGGAAGCCGCCGGGCGCGGTTGCATCGGCCTGATACTGCTGGAACAAGTAGATATACTTGGGATACTGACGCATGCGGTACTGCATGTTGCTAAGCACACCGCCACAGTTAGCCGTGTTTACCGTAATTTGCGGTTTCACCTTGGCGACCATACGGCCGACATTGATGGTGAAATTGTTTTTTCTGGTCTGAACATCAGTAGAATTAACCTCAGCTTCAGAGGCCTCCACGACGACAACCGGCTGCACGCCCTCGACACCATAGAAGTTCGACATCCAGAAGCCGGTAGTAGGATCATCAGGATTCGCACCGCCGATAAGTATTTCGAAAGCTTGGTACTTCGTAAGAGCCTGCATGGTCGTCTGCACCACCTCCCATTTCGTCTTACCTTCCTCTATATCCTCCAGCAATTTGTCGGGAACGTTTACAAGGGCATAGAGATACTTCTTTCCCGTGGTCGTTTGAAAAGCCGCCGTCGCATTGGTCGTAATATCAATCTTATCACGGACTATACCGTCCGCCGAAACGACGAACACGGTCGCCTTATTAATGGTTCCTTCCTTCTTCTCGGCCTCAGCGCCACCGGCATAGGTACCCGGACGTGCCGACTGCGAGATGCTGATCGAGGCATAGGTGCTCAGCCCTTCCACGACCTCCTGTCCGGAATCGCCGCCCGAACCCTCGGTTCCGTTTTCCTTGGTGCAGGACGACAACGCCATCATCAGTGCGAGCGCTCCCGCTAAAATCTGTTTTCCTTTCATAATAAAAACTGTTAAAAATGTTGAGAAATAGTTATTTATAAAACATCGGTTATTCGTATTCCATCCGTCCGATACGGATCAGTTCAGGTCCGTATCCTGGTTGATCACAACCCAGTCGTTTACAAGCACCGAGAACCGAGCCTCCGTATTCTTGTCGTCCTCGTCGCCGCCGCCCAGAGCCCCGACGCGGAACTCGATCGTGTAGTCCGAGGTCGCATCCAGATCGCCGAAGGGATAGAGCAGCAGCAGGTCCGTGAGGCTGCCGTCGAAGATCGTATAGCTCTTATCCGCATCGGCCGGGACTTCCGGAGCGTCCGGGTCGGCCGGGTCGGCCGGGTCAGCCGGCACCGTGTGGTCGGGGGCCACGCGCACCTTCAGGCGGGAGTCGTCGCCCTGCTTGAGGCGCAGGATCCGGAAGTCGCGCAGGACGGCACCCGACACCTCCCCCTCGACGGGCTGGTAGGTCGCATGGATCGCCGCAAGACGGCTGTTGTCCGAGAAGGTATAGGCGCCGTTCAGGGCGATGATCGATGCCTCCGTACGCTTGCGGTGGTTCTCCGTAAGGCCCGTGACCACCACGCGGATGTTGTTCGTGTTCTGGACGAAGCGAACAACCTGCTCCTTGCCCAGCTGCCCGTTGATCTCCAGCCCGCGCAGGGTTCCGTAGAAGAGCTTCTCACCGCCCGGGGCGATAAGGGTCTGGTCGCTGTCCGCCTCGCGCGTGGCATAGACGAAGGCCTCGTCGAGCATGTGCGTGGCAACGAATTTGTAGCGGTCGCGGATGCCGCCCCACGCTACCACGTCATAACGCCCCGGCGGGAGCGACAGGCTGTAGGTCAGGGGCAGGGGCTCGAGGATCCCCTCCTGCGGCTCCTCCGTGTCGCCGCCTTCGGTATCGCCGCCCTCCGTATCGCCGCCTTCCGTGTCGCCGCCTTCGGTATTGCCGCCCTCCGTATTGCCGCCGTCATCCGCGGCGGAGAAAAGGGACTTCGGGCCGATCGCCGCGCCTGCGGCTCCCGACTCCGGGGCAAGGAGCGCATGCAGCGTTTCGTGGCCGACCAGATGGCCGCTCGCTGCGTCGTAGAAGAACAGGTCCAGCGAGGTAACCTCCTCCTGAAAGAGCTCTACGCCCGGAGCGTTGTCCGTATAGGAGAAGCGCAGGCGCAGCGGAAAATCACAGTCCGCACGGTCCGCCCGCACGCAGCTCCCAAGAAAGGCCGCAGCTCCCAGAACAAGGAGCAGGAGGCCGTTCTGCTGTCGTGTTATTTTGTTGAACATAGTCGATTTAGATAAGATGATTTAACCGATTTCCCCCTCTTGGTCGATCGTAACCCAGTCCGCGACCGTAATCGTAGCCTGAACATCGACCCACGGGTTCGACACCGGACGGTCGTCCTCGGGGTCCACAAGGTCCGCGGGGTTGTTCCAGCCCAGGTTCAGGATGTCGCCGATCTTCACCTGATAGAAGCTGTTGCGCCGAATGCTGGCGGCCCCCTGCATGTCTTTGCCCGGCTCGACCTTCTCCCAATCCAGCAGGTCCACCCGGTAGTAAACGATACCGTCCTTATATTCCCGGATATCCACAAGATCCTTCAACGCCGCATTGCCCTGAAGCTGCGCCAACTTTTTCTCTGCCTCGGCCTTGTTATTATAGACCCCCAGATACTCCTCCACATGCCGGTACGACTTGGCTGCATCCGTGAACTTGATAATCGCGTAGAGCGCACCCGGTTTCTGGCCGTCCCACAACGCCTGCGCCTTGACGAGCATGCAGGTAACCTGATTCTTCTTGGGGTTCGAAGGCACGATATTCTCGGTGGCGTAACTCGACTCGTTCAAAGCAGTCGTGTAATTGTCCGTCCGGGCCGTCAGCCATCCGTTGCCGTAGGAGTCCGCCCAGGGAAGAAGAGCCCCCAGAGGGGCGTCCTCCGCAGGGGCCGCAGGAGCCGCGACCCACATCGTGCCCTGCACGTTCATCAACTGGAAACCGGCCGTCTGGTCCAGACTCAGATGCTCCTTGACCTTCGAAACCGGATCCCCGTCATTATCCGCGATATCGTCGTTGCGCGGATTGATATCGTTGTCGACGAAGGACGGCGAGAGTTGTATGTCCTTCCAGAGCATCTGGCCCTTGGAGCCCAGACGGTTGCACGAAAGCTCCACACGCAGGAACTGATCGGACTCCAGAAGCACCTCTTTCCCATCGCTGAGCATCATAAAGACCCCGTCTTTATAGACCGAGAGATCCGGACCGATGCCCTGCGCGTTACCCCGCGCCGCTTCGAACGACGATTTCCGGAAGTCGTCGAGCGTCGTCGCTCCTACGCTCCACGAGATGTGGCCCATGGCGTCCGCAGCAGGATTGTTCAGCACCGCGAAGAAAGTTTTCTGACCCGATTTCAACTCCAGCGGAAACTCGCCGTTCACGGCATCTCCCGGCGTACAGCTCATAACCTCTTCCAGCGTGGAGTTCGCGTCGAACACCAGCACATCGATCGTCTTGACCGTCTCCCCGCGCAGCGGGTCCGTAGGCTCTCCGTGAACCCGGAGCCTGATGCCGGCACGCGCATCCTGCGCAGCGCCCGGCGGATTCGGGGACTGACCGCCGTCGCTCTCCTTGATACACGAAGAGAGCATGCAAAGGGCGGCAAATCCCGCAAGAATTAATTTTACATTCATATCTTTCGGTTTTAAATGATTTCTCGCTTGTCTTAATTGCATCAAGACCTTGGAATCCCCGCAGGGAAGACGGCCAAGCCGATACCGTCTTCCCTGCCCGGATTCCGCGATCCCTACTCTTCCTGAGTGCTGACCGTTGCCGTACCCTTCTTCTGCATCTTGATCTCCGTGAAGCCGATCTTACACTCGATGCGGCGCAGCTTCGGGAAGAGCTCCTGCGAGATCGCCCGGTAGAACCGGCCGCCGTTCAGCCGCATCAGCTGACCCTCGCGCCCCGAATTGATGCCCACGGTGCGGATGATATAGGCGGCTTCGTCCTTGCCCTCAAGACCGATAGACTCCTCGATATGCTTCAGAAGCCCGTCCCAGTCCTCACCGCGGCCCTCCGAGGAGATCAACCGGCTCATATCCGGGTATTTCGACCGCAGGTACGCAGCGACGCTCTGCGCACGCTGGTTGCTCAGACGCTGGTTGGTATCGGTCGCGCCGTCGATCGAGGCGTAGCCGATGACCTGAATCGAGTTGAGCGTGATGTTCTTGTTCGAACGCAGCGTGTCCAAAACGTGCAGGAACTTCTGCATCTCCTCATCGTTGTTGCCCAACGCCGACTGGTACATCGAGCTGCCCGTCTTGTATTCTATATGAAGCGTGTAGTCCAGATTCGAAACAACGGGGGTCGGAGCCTCCAGCTGGACCGTGTCGCGCTGAACGAGCGTGTCGCGCTGGATCTGGATCTGCGTCTCGGTCATGGTGACCGTATCCCGGACCAGACGCTCGCGGATAAGGGGCGTGGGACGGGGAGCGATGGCGCGCTTGTAGGCCTCGCGGCTCTTCTTCCCGAAACGATAGATCAGGTTCAGGGCTAGCTTCGTGGGACCTACGTAGTGGTGCTTGCCAGACGCGATCTTCTCCCCGCAGCGGTCGCAGGCGAACTTGTCGTACTTCGAGTAGACGTAGCCAACACCCAGCTCGCCCTCCATGGCCCAGCGCTCCGAGAAGTTCCAGCGGTAGCCGTAGCTGAAACCGCCGCCGACGCCCCAGCCTTCGTAGCGGTGGTCATCCATCGACGGATAGGACTGGTAGGGAAGGCGCACGCCGTTGAAGTTATACACCCCGCCCAGAACATGGGCTCCGACGAAATGACCCTGCTCGCGGTCCTTGGTCCAGAAACGGGCTCCGGCAGAGCCCTGACCGTGCTTCCAGTGGCGCTCGTTCTTCAGAGACCACGCATTGTAGCTCCCGTCGAACTCAAGCGTCCACTGGTCCGCGACGCTGAACGAGAAACCGAAGAACGGGGTGGCGAAAGCCCCCATAATCATGTTCCACTTCACGTCCCACTCGCGAGGACGACGGCTCGGAACATCTTTCGGGGTAGCCATAATGACCGTGTCGATCCAATGCGTCTGCGAGAGCTGTTCCAGAGAATCCAGCTCCCGGGCGCTCAACACCAGAGAATCCGCCGCAGAGCGAAGGTCAAGCAGCGAGTCGGCCGAAAGGCTGTCCACTGAGAGGCTATCGACAGAAAGACTGTCCACTGAGAGGCTGTCCGAACGCAAACTGTCCGCCCCGGTCGGGGCCGCAGAGGCCGCAGCCCCGAGGCTGTCGGACCCGGCCGCCGTCAACGGCCGTTGTTGTGCTCCGGGAAAAGCATACGCGCGGGAGAGAGCTCCCGGAAACCCAAAAACACTCCATAGTGCCGCACTAGACAGCAATACGGTAAGTAATCGTTTTTTCATAAGAAATAGTTTGGTATGTTGTTAATAGTTAAGTCTGATCCGGGCAGGCCGACAAAAAGAACCCCACCCCGGGAAAAAACACCGGTAGCAGGCCCCTCTCAACGGCCGAAGCCGGAACGCAGCCGCGGCAAAACAGTATTTACGCGGATTGTATGCCGGGAGCCGAGCGGCCCCGCATATCCTGAATCGATAATCGATACATCTTTTAAGTAGAATCTCTTCATATAGTAGTCTTTTACCGGCTGCCCGGAGAGATTCCGTTTCTTGGTAAGAAAGAGAAAAAGAAAAATTGAACAAAAAAACGCACTGTGTAACAGCGCGTTGAAAACGAAATCCTTGGAACGGGCATGGTTTTTACCCGCAGGGAATGATGAATTTTTTTCCGTTTTTTTTGCAGAATAGCTTGATATTATTACTTTTGCACCCAAATAGGTATCCTAGAGCGAGCCGTTTCTTCCCACTTTCTCTTTCTTACCAAGAAACGGAATTTTTCGAAGTATTCCCGAGAGCTTCCGTCTTAGTCCCGAATCCGTTTCTTTTTTGCGGGAAACCAGTCTGGTTTTGTGTTCCGTAGCCCCCTCATTTTTCATGGATGCAGAGCCCCGGCGTCCGGCGTTTCTCGAACGGGGAACGACGCGCGTATTTCTTGCACGCCGCGCAGGCGGCACACGCAGCATCCGGTTCACCATATCCTCCACCTCGCGGTCCACGCGGCTGACGGAGATACGCGACAGGTAGATCTGCGTGGTCGCGATACTCGTATGTCCCAGGCACTGGCCGATCAGCTCCACGCTCTTGCCCGCTTCGAGCATCAGCGTAGCCCACGTATGGCGCATCACGTAGGTCGTAAGCGGAAGCGCAATGTCGGCACCCAGACCGATGCGTTTGGCTTGCGCGTTGATGCGGCGCAGCGCAGACTCCTCGCTCAGCGCACGACGGGTCGCGCTGCGGCCCTCGTGCAGGAACGGGAACACCCACGCCGTGTCGCCGCGCCGGTAGCGCTCCATGATCCGAGCCGCCTCGGGCGTAACCTCCACGTCGATCGGGCAGTGCGTCTTGCTGCGCAGATAGAAGATATGACCGTCCGGGCTGACCATGTCCCACTTTAGGTTGTAAACGTCCTGAAAGACCATGCCTCGCTCATAGAGGATGAACAGAAGAACGTCCAGCGTACATTGCAGGTGCGCAGGAAGGCTCTTGCGAAGCGATGGATGCGTAAGACGACGCACCTCGCATTCGTTAAGGGCACGCTTGGCCGGACGGACACCCTTGGTACGGATGCCGGAAAAGGGGCTCTGACCACCTTCCCAGCGAAGGTGCCGCAGCACCAGAAGATGACGGCACATCGCACGCAGCGTCCGAAGGTAGAAATCGACCGTCTGCGGCTTGTCGACATGACACGCCTGAAGCCACTCCACGAAGCCCCCGATCCATCCCGGCGTGACCTCCTGCAGCCGGAACGACGCGGCCTCATCACCCAGATAGCCCGCAGTCTTGTGCAGGACGGCGCGGTAGTTGGCAGCCGTGCGACGGCAGCCTTGGCGGGTCTTCTGCTCGATGACGGACCCCAAGCCCGCAATCAGTAAAGTCGAGCCGGTCTTCTCGCCGGGCTCTTTTCCGTTTTTCATAAGTTACACTCCTAATATTAAATACATTTTTCCATTTTCAGAATTCGAAGTAACGCAAAACGGAAAGACTTTATAGACGATAATCCGGATTTTTCAGACTATACAGCCGGCGCTGAAATGCCACAGCCCCCGAAAAGGCATACAACCGGCAGCCCGGAACCCACATGAAAAAACAAGTGGACAGACCTCCTGAAAAACGGCAGAGGATAGGCCCTCGAAAAATATTGCGCAGCAAAAAAGATAAAAAAACGTGTCCGGGGCAGGGGCAGAGGCGGAAAAGAGGAAATGCCGCTCACGACGAACGGCTCGCTGCCGCAGGGGCTGCGTGCCGGGCGTATGCGGGTCCCGACCCGGCTCCCGCACACAAAACGGGAGCATGCATCAGCCCCCCCCCACGGCAAAGATAAGAAGCGGACGCAAAAGAACAAGCGGCACTCCCTTGTTAGGCCGCAGGCGCCGGCATATGTCCATACGGCGAGCCCCCCTGAAGCCGCCCCCGCAGGGACGGCGATGACGGGGCCTGAGGATTTATAGTTCAGTGTTGCGTATATACAACTGAATTAACCCATAAATCTATCAAAAGGAGTATATGTACAAGCAACCAAGTTATAGCCTTTGCTTGACGGTAAAATCAGAAATTATAGGAATGTTGGTTGAAAACGTTCTAACATTGCTGTTTAAGAAGCTTGTCAAGCGGTTCCATCCAGTCTTGATTTTCGGGGATGTGCAGTCCTGTTATGCCAAGGCGGTTGGCAGCCTCAATATTTTTTAGACTATCATCAACAAAAATGGTTTCTTCAGGAGTGAAGCCATCTTCGCGAAGCGCAGAAAGAAAAATTTCCGCATCAGGTTTGCAGATGCCCATTTCATAACTACAATGTAGTACATTGAAAAAATCCTCAATACCATTCCCTTTGGCACTGAATTTGTCGCTTCGTGTAAATGCCATAATAAACGGATTGGTATTACTCAACAACCCGATGTGATATTTACGTTCGAGTTGAGTGAGATTATCAAGCCGTTCTTGCGGTATATCCTTGATAAAGCCAAGCCAACAATGTTGTGCCTCCATCCAAGAGATAGAGCGTTTTGCCACAGATGAAATCTTTTGACAGAAAGCCTCTGCGCTTATTCGCCCCGTTTCAAGGTCGAGAAAAAAATCTTTCTGGCCGTAAGCCCCCATATAATACTCCGGGTCTACGCCTATGGCGCGGAAACGGTTAAATGCCTGTTGGGTGTCTTGACGAAAAACTACCCCGCCCATGTCAAAGTATATATTGCGTATCATTTCTTTTTGATAAAGAAATATGATGCACAAAATTAGCTGTTTTAAAGGAAATCATAAGCTAATTTAATGAAAATCTTACGATTGCCGGCACCGAAGATACTTCAGCTTCTGCATCTGTCAACACTTCATATTTGTCGATCACGGCCAAAGCACGTTTAGCCTTATCGAAAATATTCTCCGGCACGGCGAGCAGAACCTCATCCCCAAAAAGGTTGGTTTGTCCGGTGATAATCTTATCGGAAAAATCCCATTTTTCTTGCAGCAGATACTTTCCCAATATGACAAAACTCCAGAATAGACGAGCTGTTTCTGACCGTTTTCCTTTCATCGGCAAAGGGTCTTACCGAACCTTCATCCGGACAATAGGCTGTTGCCGCACCTCGTCGAGCGGCAGGGCGCGGTAT
>ENA-OZVF01000208-OZVF01000208.1-human-gut-metagenome-genome-assembly--contig:-NODE-208-length-18567-cov-6.026631_pt1 | contig 18567 bp, 10 predicted proteins | sample MGYA00243449_ERZ654053 | MGnify/ENA primary metagenome ERZ654053 (study PRJEB26926, sample SAMN06165127) | human gut metagenome | biome: ENVO:00009003; feature: ENVO:2100002; material: ENVO:00002003... | reverse complement strand
CATACGAGATTAGCTGCAGTCTCGTGGGCTCGGAGATGTGTATAAGAGACAGGATTTGAAGTAATGTAATCCAAATATAAAAGGTTGGCTTTTATAATGGTATCAGTTCCCGTAGTTCCCAAATTAAATCCAAATCATGTAGGAATTGGTTCGAGAACAGAACGGTTAAGGGTACGAAATAAAGAAGCGGGGAAAGTTTTAATGCTTTTCCCGCTTTCTTTTTATACTTATCTTTTATGCCCTTTGCTCATGGGAACAGATATCTGGCAAGAGATAGAAGTACTGAATCAAGAATTTGTGAGGCTTGGTATCAGTCAGTCGGTAGACTATGAAAAGTACTACCTCTATTCGCTTATTACCCATTCTACTGCTATTGAGGGCTCTACACTTACCGAATTGGATACCCAGTTGCTTTTTGATGAGGGGGTAACAGCCAAAGGAAAGCCGTTGGTCTATCATCTGATGAATGAGGATTTGAAGAAGGCATACGAACTCGCCAAAGAAGAAAGTGCACAAAATGCGGAAATTACGCCTGTTTTCTTACAAAAATTGAATGCTGCTCTAATGCGTACTACTGGGAGTGTATATAATGTAATGGGCGGTTTTTTGATTCTTCTAAAGGTGAATTTCGTTTGTGCGGCGTTACTGCTGGGGTGGGCGGGTGTTCTTATATGAGCTATCCTAAAGTTCCCGCTAAAGTAGAAGAACTTTGTTCTATATTGAGAGAAAAGCAAAAGAATATGGAAACATTTCGGGAACGATATGAATTGAGTTTCAATGCTCATCTCAATTTGGTAACCGTTCATCCGTGGGTAGATGGCAATGGGAGAACGGCTCGTTTGTTGATGAACTATATCCAGTTCTGCCATCATCTTTTTCCGACGAAAATCTTTAAAGAAGATAGGGGCGACTATATTCTTTCTTTGCGGCAGTCGCAAGAAGATGAGAACAGTCAGCCTTTCTTGGACTTTATGGCAGCGCAGCTGAAAAAATCATTTGCGTCAGAGATTGAGAAATACAATACTGGACGTAAAAAAGGTTTTAATCTCATGTTTTGAAAAGCGACGATTCCTTCCTGATAAGCTCATATAGGCATTAGCTGATTGTGCTGTATCATCCTTTTGTATTGGGTTATTCTCAAAATATTCTCTTCTCGGCATTAAATACAAAATAATGGGTGTAAAATGCAAATTTATTTCGTAGATACTGTTTTCGCATTTATTTTTTTCTAAATTTGCAGTAGCTGGAATCTTATCTAACTATTTAATTATTAAATGTTTGCCAATTATGACAAAACATGTTCCTCTTTTTTTACCTCTCGGAAGTATTCGGTTACTGACGATATTCTTCTCTTTTTGTATAATCTTTGTTCATCCGGCATTGGCTGACAAAATGGCTGAAAGCCCCGAACTTTTCGATACTGCTTTCACCTTGCAGGAAAGGCTTGATATTCCCGACGGGTTTGTTCAAAGAGAGATGGTCTATATTTCCATTCTTTTAGGTACATTGGTGCTGTGCCTCTTCTTTTTCTTCATGCAGAGGCGGATGAAGAAATTGAGGGAAAGGGACCGGGAGAGGTATCTGCAACTGTTGGAAGGCATTCTTGATAATCTTCCCATTGCGGCAAAAGTGAAGGATGTGAATGATGGGATGCGCTATACTTTTTGGAATAAAAAGGCAGAGGAACTCTTTGAATGTTCGGCCAGAGAGGCTATAGGCAAGACGGATTTTGAAACAATGCCAGAGGCTGCGGCTTTAATTAGGAAGGAGGATGAAGAGTTGGTCAAGACGGGGATTCCACAAGAAGGTATACGACGTTTTTTTACCAAGAAGAACGAGGAGCGGTTTACCTTCCAGAACAATAATTTTATAAAGCTTTCTGATGGTCGCAAGTGGATTGTTTATACTGCTTGGGACATTACTGATTTGAAAATCATGGAGCGCAAGCTACGTCTGGCCAAAGAGGAGGCTGAGGAGTCCAACCGGATAAAATCGGCTTTCCTGGCCAATATGAGTCATGAGATACGTACTCCGCTCAATGCAATAGTTGGTTTTTCGAGTATTTTGGCCACGGAAGTGTCTGAGGAAGAACGGGTGGAGTATCTCGATATTATAGAGCGGAATAATGAACTGCTGTTGCAGCTCATCAATGACATTCTGGATTTGTCGAAGATAGAAGCCGGTACATTGGAGTATGTCTATGCTAACGTGGATATCAATAAAATGGTGTCCGAGATAGAGCAGGCTACAAGTATCAGGCTGACCAATAAAGACGTGCGTCTGGTCACGGTTACACCATTGCCCGGTTTGCTGCTGTATACCGATCAGCGCAGAATTACTCAGGTATTCAATAACTTCATCAGTAATGCGCTGAAGTTTACTGCTGCCGGTAGCATTACCATTGGTTACGGAATGCCCGAAAATAGCTATATCCGTTTTTATGTCACCGATACCGGGACGGGGATATCATCTGAGAATGCGCAGGGGATTTTTAACCGCTTTGTGAAGCTGGATTCCTTTAAGCAAGGTACCGGACTGGGACTGGCCATTTCGCAAAACATTGTGAAGGAACTGAAAGGAGAGATAGGGGTGGAGTCACAGTTGAGCAAGGGCTCCACTTTCTGGTTCACGTTGCCTTTTTATAAGATGGACGCGCACCGTTCTATCTTTCCTTGATGCTGCAAGCTCAATCCAATGAAGGGACATCGATTGTCTGGCTTTCCTCGTTCCAGTTGTCAAGGGTGAATTCTCCGGATGATTCTTCGGAAAAGATGTCTCCCAGAGTGAGGGTCAGGGTCAGTTTGGAGTTTGCTTCCAAAGGTCCGTTCAATGTTTGCTTGAAACTTTTCACGTTTCCATTTTTCAGTATGATGCTCATCTGGAATTCCGGTTTCCCGAAAGAAGGGAAGAGCATGACGGTGGCGTTGCTCATTTGTGTACCGTCGACGGAACGGACCAGAGGGAAGGCTACTGTGCGTGGGCTTCCTTGAGGAGCGGCGGTGTAGAAATTCAGTTCTCCAGCAATATTGGTGATGCGCACCACCATGCTGTCGATGCTCGAACTGAGGATGCCGTTGTTCTTGTCCTTGATGATTACTTTCAGTCCGGTCACTACCCGTTTGAGGGATGCTTTCAGGTCCTCACTTCCAATGTTGGCAGGCTGGACGGCGTGTACCAGGTCGAATACCGGATAATAGGTTGTGTCCGCTTCCATTTTGAATAGGGAGAAGTGTTGCCGGGACATGTCTTCGCCTAAGATGTAGACCGGGTCCCTCATGAGAGGATGTGCATAAATCGGCTCCTCGTATTTAGGGGTTCCCCAATAAATCATGTTATAGAGACCTGCGGGTAAGGATAACTCTCGATTGACGCCATCGTTATAGAAAGCTCCGTCTTTAACTTGGTAGTAACCGTAAAAAGGTGTCAGCTTCCGGTTTATGTAGTTTCCATAATAAATAGAGGTGCCCGCCTTGCAGGGCATGATGGTCAGTATGCCGGTCAGCGGGCTTTGTCCGCTTTCTGTGGACACGTCCATCAAAAGTCGTGGTGATACCAACTCACTGCTTTTTTCTATCTGGGGCGGATTGTCATCGGCGCAGCTTGCCACGATTGCGGCAAGTACTGCAAATACTACTAATTTTTTCATTATCTGTTAAGCTTTAGGTTGTTCTTCCTTGAGAACGTTTTTAGAAAGAAATGGTTCTTTGTACTCCGGAGAAAGTATATTGGGGATGGAAAAGTGAGGTGAAACCAATTCCGGTATTGAGGGGAATGGGAAGAATAGCCCCTCTTCAAAAGGCTTAGAGAAGGGACGGAAAACAAATTATACCTTTTTTAGTAACATTTTAGAAGCCTTGATTAACGAAATTATATACTCTTCGTAACAATTTCTCGACATTCTTTTCTTGTTCCTCCATACATTTGCATCCGAGTTCTTTGGTATTAATTGAAGAACACAATGAATCTTTGATATTAACCATTAAATAATGTACAATGAGAAAAACATTCTTGGAAAAGTGCATAAATCTGCGTTTATGCCGTGTTGCATTGGTACTTTTGTTTCTTGTACCTGCAATCAGTAGCCTGCAGGCTAATCCTTCTCAAAACAAGACCATTTCGGGTGTTGTGACATCGGCTACGGATAGTGAGCCGTTGATAGGTGTCAGCGTGCAGGTGAGAGAAACCGCTACGGGTGGAATTACCGACATTGATGGCCGGTATTCGGTAAGTGCCCAACAAGGACAGACACTGGTGTTTTCTTACATCGGTTATCAATCACAGGAAATCAAGGTAGGTACTTCTTCCGTCATCAATGTGGTGCTGAAGGAGGACACGGAAATGTTGGATGAAGTGGTTGTAGTGGGCTATGGTGTCCAGAAGAAGAAATTGGTGACGGGTGCCACTGTTCAGGTGAAGGGTGACGAAATAGCCAAGATGAATACAACCAATCCCTTGCAGGCTATGCAGGGACAGACACCGGGTGTAAGTATTGCTTCGACTTCCGGTCAACCGGGTGCTGACATGAAAGTGAGTATCCGTGGTCTTGGTACCGTGGGAAATAGTGCTCCTCTTTATCTGATTGATGGTGTGGGTGGTGATATTTCTACTTTGAATCCTGCCGATATTGAAAGTATAGATGTACTGAAAGATGCGGCTAGTGCGGCTATCTACGGTTCGGCCGGTGCTAATGGTGTAGTGCTTATTACTACCAAGCAAGGGCGCGAAGGTAAAGCGCAGATTAGTTTCGATGCTTATTATGGAATACAGAATGTAGCTCGTAAGGCCAATATGCTGAATGCAAAAGAGTATATGGCCATTATGGATGAGCAGGCTTTGAATAGCGGACTTTCGGCTTACGATTGGAGCCAATACCAGTCTATTTACGATGCCAACGGCAATGTGTATGATACGGATTGGGTAGATACTATGTTCAAAGATAATGCCACAACGGAGAGCTATACGCTGGGTGTCACTGGTGGAAGCGCAACTTCCACTTATGCCCTTTCGTTAGGATATATGAGTCAGGAAGGTATTGTCGGCGGTTCGGATGTGTCTAACTATTCGCGTTACAATTTCCGTGTGAACAGCGAGCACAAACTTTTCAAGGATATTTTGAAAGTGGGCGAGCAGGTGAGTTTTGTATATAAGATGAATAACGGTATCAGTGTAGGCAACCAATATAATAATACCTTACGCGGTGCATTCGGAACATCGCCTATCGCTCCTGTCTATAGCGATAATAATCTTTATGATTCGCCTTACAATGACACCAGTACCAGTGACTGGAATAAAGGTGATGGAAACCCTTATGGTTTAATGATGACCGACAGCAACAATGAGAACAAAACGGCTACTTTTTCCGGTAATGTTTATGCTGAATTGCAGCCTGTCAAGAATTTGAAGATAAAGTCTGTATTCGGTGTGGTTTATGGTTCCAGCGAATACCGTAGTTTCAAGCCTCTCTACAAGTTCAGCCAATATATATATAATGAAGAACGTACTACCGTATCTCAGAATGCCAACCACTCTTTGGGTATGACATGGACCAATACGGCTTCTTATGACTGGACTATGGGAGAACATTCGTTCAATGCCTTGCTGGGTATGGAAGCCTATCGCTACGAGGGCACTTACATCGAAGCTAAAAATGGTATGCTGAAAGAAGGTTTTGATGATTGGGAACATGCTTTTGTGGGCAACGGAACGGCCTCCGATTCGACCAACGGCTTGGGTGCCAGTGGCAATCCGCATACCGAGAGCCGCAAGGTGTCCTATTTCGGCCGATTGGGTTGGAACTGGAAAGAAACTTATATGGTCAATGCTACTTTGCGTGCAGACGGTTCGAGCAACTTTGCCAAAGGCAACCGTTTTGGTTACTTCCCTTCGGTATCGGCAGGATGGACCATTACTAACGAAAAATTCATGGAAAATACGCAAAACTGGCTCGACTTCCTGAAACTACGTGCCAGCTGGGGACAAGTGGGTAATGCCAACATTGACGCATTCCAATATCTGGCTCCTATCAAGAGTACCAATACTCACTATCTTTTCGGTAGCGGTTACGGCGATTCGGATGCTGCGGCACAGCTCGGAACCAACTGGGGAGCTTACCCCAGTCGTCTGGCTAATGCGAACATCAAGTGGGAGACTTCACAGCAGACCAATATCGGTCTTGATGCCCGATTCCTCAACAGTCGCCTGGGTGTTAATTTCGATTTCTACATTAAAGATACTAAAGACTGGCTCGTGGTGGCTCCTATTCTTGCTACTGCCGGAGCAGGTGCTCCTTATATTAATGGCGGTGGAGTGAAAAACACCGGTGTGGAACTCAATCTTACTTGGAATGACCAAATAGGCAAAGACTTTAGTTACAATATCGGTATCAACGGTGCCTACAATAAGAATAAGGTCGGAGAGATTCCTAACGACGATGGTATCATTCATGGCTCTACCAACCAGTTGTATGACAATACTCCTGAATTCTATCGTGCCGAGAATGGTAAGCCTATCGGTTATTTCTATGGTTTCAAGACAGCAGGCATATTCCAAAACAATCAAGAAATAGAGGATTGGATTAAGGCTGGTAACGGTGTGCTGCAAGCTGACGTACAACCAGGTGACGTGAAGTTTGTGGACATCAACCATGACGGACGGGTGAACGAGCTTGACAAGACCGATCTTGGTAACGGTATTCCTGATTTCACTATGGGCTTCAATCTCGGTTTCAACTGGAAAGGACTTGATTTCTCTGTAGTGGCCAACGGTGCTTTCGGACAGCAGATTGTCCAGAGCTATCGTAACCATACCTCCAAGCAAGCCAATTATACTACTGCAATTTTAGGACGTTGGACAGGAGAGGGAACCAGCAATCGCATACCTCGTGTCACAGACCAGAATCTCAACTGGCAGTTCTCAGACCTCTACGTGCAGGATGGTGATTACCTGCGAATCAGTAACATTACTTTGGGCTACGACTTTGCCAAGCTACTGAGATGTAAGGCCATCAGCCAGTGCCGTATCTATGCTCAGGTACAGAATGCGTTCACATTTACCAAATATGACGGCATGGATCCGGAAATAGGTTATGGTCCCGAAGGAGATAACGGACAAGGTTGGGTGTCGGGCGTTGATTTAGGTTATTACCCCCGTCCCCGTACCGTATTGTTTGGCGTTAACTTGAAATTTTAAAATATAGACTGATATGAAGAAAAACAAAAATATATTTATGGCAAGTGTCCTGCTCCTGAGTTTGGGACTGGCTTCGTGTACCGACAGTTTTCTCGATGTTACGTCGAAGACTGAATCTTCAACCGGTACATTCTATAAGACTGAAAAAGATGCTTATCGTGCTCTGATAGGTTGTTATGATGGTTGGCGCCAGACTTCATCAGCCATGATGGTAGGGTTTTATATGGCTTCCGAGGTGATGAGTGCCGAGTGTTTTGGCGCTACCGGAAATGCCGATGGACGTGGCTATCAGGCCATTGACCGTTTTGACATCTCCCAATCGCCGGCCGACCTCAACCTATACGAAGGTGACTGGAAAAATTATTATGCGGGCGTCTATCGTTGCAACGAGCTGATAGCTCATGAAGAGCAGATTGTATGGAATGAATCGGATAGCAAACGTGGTATCTATATGGGCGAATGTCGTACGTTGCGTGCATTGCTTTATCTGGATATGGTTCGTTTATGGGGGAATATCCCACTTTTTCTGGAACCGGTAAACGAAAATCGCGCTCCTTCACCTGCCAAAGAGGTGTTCAGTGCCATATTTACTGACTTAAAATATGCTATCGAGAATATTCCCGGTGACGCTTATCCCAAGGCCGACTATACCAAGAACGACGGACATATTACAAAATATGCCGCCGAGGCTTTGCTGGCACGTGCCTATCTTTTCTATACCGGATATTACGGTGAAGAACCTGTAGAGGTGACTCGTGCCGAAGCTTTGGCTGCTGTAGAAGACGTAATCGCTTCAGGAGAATATGGTTTGGTACCGCAATTCAAGAATTTATGGCCGGCTTCTTCTGCAAAAGTGGCCGAAAAAGGAGACTATGAAACTTTGAAGGGTACATATGCCGGTGATGGAAACAAGGAAACCATTCTTGCGTTGAAATTTACCGCTACTCAGGATTATAACGGGAATAATGACTCCAACCGTTGGCAGGTGATGTTGGGTATGCGCCAGCTTAATGCTGCTCCCTATTGCAAGGGATGGGGCGCATTGACGGTAAATCCTGATTTTGTGGAAGCGTTTCCCTCTGGTGACCTCCGCCGTTCGGCTTCTATCATTGATTTGGTAGGGGAAGGAATCACCGGTTCGGCCGACTTTACCACCAGTTTTAATGACTGGCGTGAATATACCGGCTATGCTGTGAAGAAGTATGCTCCCCTTTGCTATGCCGATGGAAGCCATGCCGGTAAGCAGGATGGTAGCGGTGACTTCCAGACACAGAACCGCCAAGACTACGTTATTATCCGTTATGCCGACGTATTGTTGATGGCCGCAGAACTGGGTAGCCCCAATGCGCAAACTTATTTCGACCAAGTGCGTAAGCGTGCTTATCAGGTTGATGACAACGGAACAGTATCGGCCAACTATCAAGCTAAGAGTGTGTCTCAACAAGCTATTATGGAAGAACGTCGTCTTGAATTTGCTTTTGAAAGCATTAATTATTGGGATCTCCTGCGTCAAGGTATCGACGTGGCAGCCGAGAAGCTCGCCTTGAATGGTGTCAAGGTGAAGAGTGGAGGCACTGATGATGCGGTAACCATACGGGCCGACCGTGTGAAAGCCACCAAAGGCTTGAGCCAGATTCCTTATAATCAAATTAACCTTTCACAGAGTGTACTTGTGCAGAATCCCGGATGGTGAGTACCATTAATAGAGTAAATAAAAAATAAAAACAATAAGATATGAGACTTAAATCATTCTTTTCCATATTGGCAGGAGCGGCTTTGATATTTTCCGCTTGCTCGCCCGAAGAGTACGAGATGGGGGCAAAAACCTATGTTTCCGATGATTTGGTGGAAGGTATCGCCTATACGGTGACCCCTGATGCCAATGATCCTAATACGATTCATCTGACTTCGCTCATCAAGGGAGCCACTCCCTTGTGGGTCACTCCAAGCGGTCCTTCTCAAAAGACCACTCTTGACTTGGCACTTCCTTTTGCCGGAGAATATAGCGTGACTTTCGGCGCTTCCACACCGGCAGGTCCGGTATATGGCGAACCATATACCTTCAAGGTAGAGACCAATAACTTTGCCATGCTCGAAGACCCTATCTGGGCTAACCTTGCAGGTGGAGTGGGCAAGAGCCGTAAGTGGGTTCCCATTGACAAGAACTTTGGTATTGGCCGTTGTTCGGGACCGGTGATGTACATGAGCCACACTGATGTGAAAAATGATGGAAGCAATATTACCGACCTTATGATTGGTAGCGCCAATTGGGCTCCCAACTGGGATCCGGGTATCCAATCGTGGCTCATTCCGGCAGACGACCCCTATTTCCAGTCGTACATCACTTTCGGCCTGGATGCTGTGAAAGGCTGTACGGTGGAACTTCATCGGGTGGCTGCTTCGGGCACGACGGATGCCACCGGAACTTTCAACTTGAATGTGTCTGACCCGAAACGCCCTGTCATATCTTTCTATGGCGGTACCTATTCATTGCATAACGAGGGTTTTGATGATGTCTGTTCCAACTATACCAACGACATCAAGATTATAGAATGTACTCCTTATCTGCTGCAGGTAGCTACGATGCGTACCAATAGCGAAGGTCCGTGGTGGCTGGTGTGGAACTTCATTTCCGAAGAGGCTTATAATGACCCCAGTATCATACCGACTGAAGATCCGGGTTTGCTTCAGCCTGCCGAAGTACAACAGCCTGCCATTGAAGATTTGGCAACCAAACTGTTCACTACTGAAATCAACGGTGTCACCTATGTGGGCAATGAGGCACGCTTCCTCATCAATGATGAAGAACCTTATGACTGGACATGGTGGAATGGTGGCTCTGCTGCTTGGGAAAGCGTAGTGAAGGGACAGTACGGTTCTTCATGGGCACCTGTGGCCGATGCTTCCATTGCCGACTATGAGCTGGTATTGAGCAGCACGGCCGATGGCTACAAATGGGATGACGGTACCAATGCCGGTAAGCTTGCCATTGAAGACGGCAAATTGAAATTTATGGATGCCGACGGCAATCCGGTTGAGATAACCGTCCTCACCGCTACCGGTGATAAGCGCACGGTGGAAGTGAAGGGAAGCGAGTTTACCGTAATGGCTTGCGATGTCACCAGCTCTTTCCAGATGGGTGTGCCTGCAACGACCAATGACAAGGGAGCCGTGGATTCTTATCTTTGTGCCAACCTCAACTACAAACCTATCGCTACCGGACCTACCGGGCCTACTGAAATCAAGGTAGACAACAGCAAGGTACAAATTCTTTTCGGTGACGGAAATCCCGATCGTTTGCGCTTGCAGTTCTACAATCCTTGGGGCGGTGGTGACGCGGGATGGCCGATCGACATCACGAAGGTGAAGTTGAAAAAGAACCAGACGCTGAAGATACAGTACAAAGTGCTGAGTGGAATCACTTGGAACGAGGGCGCGACTCCTAAGACCGTGATTATGGACAATAACATCGGAAATGCTTGGGAAGATGACTGCTACAACCTGGCTCATGCCGTGGCCTTTGATACTGCCGAAGGAGCTGTACAGACTGTGTCCGTGACCAATACCACCGGTGCCACTGTGACTTACGAAGGAAGCAGTTGTATCTGTATCGGTATCCAGAATAAGGGACTTGCTACTGTGGCTGCCACCGAAGACGGACAGCCGGATGTGAAGGTTGAGATAATTTCGATGACCATTGAATAACCACTTAAATGAATTTAGTATATATGAAGACAAAGATATATTTAGGAATACTTTCACTTGCACTGGGTCTTTCGCTGGCTTCGTGCAGTGAAGATGACGACTATACTATCCACACCACTCCGATTCTGAATGAATCGTCGGTGGTGACGGGGTCGTCCGATGTGACCGCCACTACCGCTACGCTCCATGCCACGCTCTCCGGGTTGGATGGCATGGATGCCGGAAGCTATAAGACCGGTTTCTTCTATGGTTCTGCGCAAGACAACCTGCCCGAGGACGTGCAGGCCGCTTATGACGGCAGCGCCTTCAGTGCTCAGTTGAACGGGTTGAGCAATAACTCCACGCTCTATTATCAGGCTTATGTATGCTTGCAGGGTAAGGTGTATTACAGGGGCGAGGTGAAAAGCTTGCTCACCACCGATGCCAAGGTGGCTACTGCCGATGCCGTATCTGTTGACTTCGCTTCGGCTGTATTGGGTGGGACATTGACCGATGCTACGGCCGATGCTACTTGTGGTGTCGTTATCTCTACTTCATCCGATGTAGAAGCGGTTCGTGCAGGTCTTATTGTGAAGAGTGAGGAACTTAAGGACAGCTATTCATTCGTCCATGAAGGGTTGGTGCCCGAAACGCAATACTATTATGCGGCTTACCTCAATCTGGGTAGCGGCATTGTGTATGGTGAGGTGAAGAGTTTCACTACTTCTGCCTATGACTTCGACCTCGACAATGACCTTGTCGACCTGGGACTCTCCGTGAAGTGGGCTCGCTTCAATGTGGGCGCCAAGAGCGAGACTGGACTGGGTGGCCTTTTCGGATTCGGTGACCTGACCGGATGCAACAATAGCATCGACCCTGCCTACTATGCTTCGGCCGATACTTATAAAACGGCTTCCGACTTGGCTTTCCGTGCATTTCAAGGGCGTGCCACACTGCCTACTGCCGATGATTTCGAGGAACTCTTCACGTTGTGCCAGAAAGAGTGGACTGAGCAGAATGGAGTGACAGGTTTCAAGTTCACCGGTCCTAATGGTAATTCCATCTTCCTGCCTGCAGCCGGTACGCGTGTGGCAAACGATGTGACGGCGCTGGGTACTGAAGGATATTACCTCACCGGTACTGTCAACTCTTCCAATACAGAATTTGCGGTAGGTTACCAGTTTGCAGCTTCTGTCAATCACCGTATCACTGCCGCAGTTTATCAAGGTATGGCTGTACGCGCTGTTTCCACAGCCAAGAACGTACCGTTCAACAAGGCTCTGCTCTATCAGAAGTGGTATCTTGACAATGGCCAGGACGGTAAGCAGCACGTGTTTGAAGGACCTTTCACGCAGTGGGGTGTTACGGACAACTGGAGCACGGTTTCCAACGGACAACCCAACATTGAACAGCAGATTCATTGGGAGATGGGTACCGGTAATGGTTGGATAGGTTATACTTACGGAAAGGACTACGGTTATATGGAACTCAAGGAAGACGGTACGGTGAACATTCATCGCATTGCCGAAGACGGCACCGTGACCGATGAGACAGGTAAGTTTACGATTGACGAGGCGAACAAGGTGATTGACATTGACATAAACGTGCTTTGCGCCAATACTTGGATTGGCACGAAAAGCGGTAAGCTGAACATTCTGTCATTGACTGCCGACGGCTTGCAGATTGCCCTGCCCGATGGCGACTATGGCTATTCGTTGAACTATTACAGCCAGGCCAAGGCCGATGCCGATGCGCAGATTTCGGTATTGCTCAATATCGCCGATTCATCATGGGGAGGAAGTTGGGATGAGCCGCTTGCAGCCATCTCGCCCGAAAAATTGGCGGGACAGCACACGTTTGTTTTCGAGGGAGCTTGTACCGATGCCATGGTGTTTACGCTTGACTTTGCCGGTATGGCGAAGCGCTATCCCAATTCGTTTGTACGCATTGACGACATCAAGCTGGACGGTACTTCCATCCGGTTTGATGCCAACCGCTTCTATTATGGCGACATTGAAGGAAACGGCAAGTACCGTGTTCAGTTGTTCAATGCTTATGGGGCGGGTTCTGTAGGCAATGCTGTTCCTCTCAGTCCGTTCAGCAATGTAGAAAATCAAGGTACCGAGCCTGCCATCCATTTCAAGGAGAAGCTTGAGATTGTCTGCACCGTCATTACCGACGGTACCGGTGCAGGTATTTATACGCCCAATCTGGTTACTGTCAATCCGGATTGGGGAAGTGCATGGGGATATAACGCAGGAGCTACGTTCGAGGTGAAATACGAGAACTTCCAGTACAGCCTTGTGGCTTCTCAATTCGACATTAAGTACGAATCTGCCGACTATGCGGCAGGTTCCATCATGACCTTCGTTGAAGTGGCTGACATTTACAAGTATTTCCCCGGTTTACATGCCACACTTGACAACCTCTATCTGGATGGCAAGGAAGTGACATTTGATGCATCCAAAGTGCTCGATGCCAATGAATCCCCGAAGTATCGTCTGGAACTTTGGAATTGCTATGGGGCAACAAAGGATAAAGGGTGCGCTTTCGGTACTCCTGATGGTGATGTTATCAAGGAACTTGGTTTCAGCAGTTCTATGGAAGCGAAGTTCACGTTCCACACTCTTTTCTCTGTTCCTGAATGGTAAGAGAGATAGACGGAAATATACTGGTTAGATAGGAAATCCGGGATGGCTTGCATCCCGGATTTTTTGTTTTGCCCTCACCTGTGTGCATCATTCTGATATAGATTGAAGAACCATAGAGAGAATAAAATAAAGGAGGTGGTCCGTAAGGCGGCACTTTGATAGCTCTTTGCCTTGTACTTTGTTCGGACGGGATGGGTACTTATCGCGATAAACATAGTGATTTTATGGTATCTCCACTAAGGTGGTCCGCCTTGTTCATAGTAGTGAACAAATCAGCCCACTTAGGTGAACAAACTTGTTCACCTAAGTGGGCCGTTCATGAATCTTTGTACTGAACCGGACAGACAAAAGGGCGGAAGCGGAGAAAAGCAGGGGCTTTCTCTAAGATTGGCTGCTATTTTCCTTCGTAATCAAAGTATTCAAAGTCTGCATATGCTTTTGAGGTTTGAGAACCGGAGACGGCATACAATCCCAGCATGATTCCCGTAAAGCCACCGGCAGTTTCTGTACTGATATAGCGCGTATTCATTCGGCCCAGTTCTTTGAAGTCCTTTCCGTTTGTGGCATACTCGAACGAATAGATTTCGTTGCTGCCTTTTACACGGAGTTGTACTTTCCCCTGGGGCAGAATAACTTCCTTTTCCGTATGGGTCAATTCATTCAATTGGTAGCGCAATACTACGGCTTGTTTCCCGTCTGCCAATTGCTTGACAAATAAATCGTAATGGGACGGTTCGAACATGTAGACCGTCAGGCCGGCTTCGTCGCCACTGGCGGCTTTTTTCAGTTGCATGGAAGTGGTGGCTGTGAAGTCGATATGTTCTTGCCGACGGCCGGCAAAAGTAGGACTGCCTTTCCCGTTGTTCAGGTTTACGGGGGTTGCTTTCAGACGGAGGTTACCGGAAGCAAAAGTATAGTTTTCCGGATGATAGTTTCTGATATGAACCCATTCGGGACCTAATTTGCCGTTTTTGAAATCGGTGCGTGCAGGCTTGGGGGCAAGAGGATGTTGCGGTAGGGTTGGCACATCCATTTGCAGGGCTATTGTGCCATCTCCGTTTACTACCGGCCAGGCATTCTTGTCCCAGCGCACGGGAGCAAGGAACGTTTCGCGTCCCAGCAGGTGATGGTTGCCGCTTTGCGGACGGAAAGCGAGACACACCATCCACCACGAACCGTCAGGAGCTTGTATCAGGTCGGCATGGCCGGTTCCTTGTATCGGGCTGTTCTGTGCATTCTTGTTGATGTGGGTCAGGATGGGATTGGCGGGGTTCTCTTCGTACGGGCCGTCTATATCGCGGCTACGGGCTATTGTCACTTTGTGCCCGTATTCCGTGCCGCCTTCGGAAATCAGCAGGTAATACCAGCCGTCTTTCTTGTAAATGTGCGGCCCTTCAGGGTGCCGTCCGCCCGTACCGTTCCAGATGCGTTTGGACTCGTTGAGTTGTTCGCCGGTTTTGGGGTTGATTTCGCACAGATAGATACCTACGCCCGGATTGCTGACAAGGTAACACTTGCCGTCTTCAAAATAGAGGGACGGGTCTATGCCGCCTTGCTTGAGCCATACGGGTTCCGACCATTCGCCACGCGGGTCGGTAGTGTGTACAAGGAAGTTGCCTTTGTCGGACACGTTGGTGGTAATCATGTAGAATGTACCGTCGTTGTAGCGGATGGTGGGTGCATAGATTCCTCCCCACGGGCCGGCGTCGTGAAGCGGCAGTTGTGAGGGGCGCGTCAGGCAGTGTCCGATTTGTTCCCAGTTGATGAGGTCTTTGCTGTGGAACAACGGTACGCCCGGAAAATATTGGAAACTACTGTTGACCAGATAAAAGTCATCTCCTGCGCGGCAGACACTCGGGTCGGGATGGAAACCGGGAATAACGGGATTTTGATAACCTTGCCGGTTTTGTGAAAAGCAGGACAGGCTGAGCGCCAGTCCTAAAAGTAACATCATCTTTCTCATAAATGCATTGTATTTTAAATAGTTTATCAGATATATGAATCAGGGTAGTTGAAGGAAGTGTTTATACACAAAAATAAAGTATTCTTTCGGTTCAAACAAGCCGGATGTACCCGATGTCATTCAATGATTACTTTTGAACCCTATTCGGAAACAAATGATACCGTTGCAGATAACATGGCATCGGTGTGTTTTCCGCCTTTTCCGCTACTTTTGCTCTCACTGATTTAACCATTATTTTTAATACGTAAAGACATGATGAAGAATATCATTGAAAAATTCCAAATTTGCCTGGTGCTGTCGGCACTGCTTTTCTCTTCTTTCGTTGCCGCATGTTCCGGCAATGATGATACTGTGACTCCAGAAATAACGATTCCCGCGAACATTCTGACGGATGGAATGACTTTCTCCAAGACCGGAGGAATAAGTACGCTGAACATCAAGTCGAACGTTGCATTGGAAGTTACCAGCAGTGCACCGGAGTGGTGTAAGGTTACTGCCGAAAGTTCTGCTTCGAGTAGTATTTTGAAGTATACCGTTATGGCAGAAGCCAATACGGACACGAGTGACCGTGAAGCCAAGGTAACGGTGAAAGCCGGAGGCAGCGAAGTAGGGAGCTTCACAGTGAAACAAACGGCTGCGGACGGATTAATCATATCCAACTCTACCTCTTTCGACCTGCCAGCTGCGGGAGGAGATGTTTCTGTGGTGGTGGAAACCAATGGTGACGTACAAGCCGTTTCCGATGTTTCTTGGATAAAGGCGGTCAATACCCGTGCCATGGAAGACAAGATTTTCAAGTTTACCGTCTCTCCCAATCCTTTGGGAGCGCGCGAAGGCCATATCTCTTTTACTTTGGGTAGCCTGACGGAGACTGTGACCGTAAAGCAGGGTGCGGGCGAAACCGGCAATATGGAAAGCGATGCCAGGACACTTGCCGCCAAGATGTATGCAGGTATCAATATCGGCAACACGCTGGAAGCTTGTGATAACAAGAACAAGATAGCGAGCGAAACGTTATGGGGAAATCCTAAAGTGAGCGAGGCATATATCAAAGGGCTGAAGGCATTGGGATTTAATGCGGTGCGCATCCCTTGCGCGTGGGATTACTACATTGTGAATCCATCGACCTATGAGATAGATGCTGCATGGCTCGACCGGGTGAGCGAAGTGGTGGGCTACTGTGTAGCCAATGATATGTATGCCATTGTCAATATCCATTGGGATGGCGGTTGGCTTGAAGAGAGTATCACCCATGGTTACAGCAGCGAAGTAGATGCCAAGCAGAAAGCTATCTGGACACAGATTGCCAATAAACTGAATGCTTATGACGAACACCTGCTCTTTGCCGGATGTAACGAACCCGGACAGCAAGACCAGGGGAACGTTGGCACATCGGCCATAGATGTCATCTTGAAATACGAACAGACCTTCATTGATGCCGTGCGTGCCACCGGAGGAAATAATGCGAGCCGTTGTCTGATTGTGCAAGGTCCTTATACCAATATTGACAAGACGGTGAATGACTACACGATGCCCAAGGATGAGGTACCCGACCGTCTGATGGTGGAAGTTCACTTCTATGATCCCTATCAGTTCACCATGATGAACCATGACGAAACCTGGAGCAATGTATTCCTTTATTGGGGTAAGGATAATCATGTATCCGGTTCCATTCATAATGCCACCGGTTACGAAGAAGATTATGTGAAGCAGCAATTCCAGAAGATGAAAACGGCCTATGCAGATAAGGGAATTCCTGTGATTGTAGGCGAGTATAGTGCCATGAAGCGGGCAAAAGAAGACAAGATAGAGGGGACTTCTGAACTTGCCTATCCTGATATTGACCAGGAGATGCATAACAAGAGCCGCTCCTATTGGAATGAGGTAGTCACCCGAGAGGCGAAAAAACACGGTTGTGTCCCCTTCTATTGGGAAACCGGCGGTGACATGAACCGTGGTACGGGTACGGCGAAGGAGGCTTATGCCATTGAGGGCATCATGAAGGGAGCCGCAGCCGGTCAATACCCTTATTGATTGAGTGGTGGATAGAATAAAAGACAGTTTTTAAAAGTATCATACAAATAGGTTTTATAGGTTACAAGGATTGTTGATATAGTTTTTTTGATTGGTTACGGAGAAGTATGTCCGCGAGGGATATGCTTCTCCTTCTTTAAAAATCCTTGCCTTTTCTTGCTTTTCTGTTCGTTTTTCACTTCATTTGCAATAAAAATAACTTCCCTTAGCTCTGATAGTATGAAAAGACTGCAACTACTGCTCTTGTGGGTTTGGATGGTATGTTTCTCTGCTGCTTCACACGACTACATGTTTAAACATTTGGAAGTGAAAGACGGACTTTCCAATAATCAGGTTAATGCTATTTATAAAGATTCAAACGGATTCATGTGGTTTGGTACAGCTTCGGGGCTGAACCGCTATGATGGTTACAATATAAAGATTTATCGCAGCCAGAAAGATGATGAGAAATCTCTTCCCGATAGTTATGTCGAGGATATACAAGAAGATACGTCCGGTAATTTGTGGATACGTACGGGAGGCGGGTATGCCATTTACAACTCGGCTTCCGATGTTTTTGACCGTAATGTGGAAGCCTGGATGTGGAACATCGGTCTGACCGGAAATCCTTCGCTTATCTATATTGATAAGGAAAAGACTTTCTGGATCTATATTAATGGTAAAGGTGTTTACAGCTATAGAGAGGAACAGAAAAATGCCGTAGCAGTAAAGGGGGCGGATGAACTGCTTGCGAAAGCCGAAGTGTCCGACATGAAAGAATGCGGCGAAGGAATCCTGCTGGTTCTGAGTAACGGTATCTTGGCTTGTATAGATGAGGAAAAGCAAAATATCAAGTGGACCAATCCGGGCATTGCCGAAGATTGCAGGGAAGTAAAGAATGCTACCTTTGATTTGTTTGTCGACCATAGTGGGCGGGCGTGGATATTCAGTGTGGAGGGGATGTGGATTTATAGCCTTTCTCAGAAGGTTTGGGAACAGCGTTCTCCCCGAACGGACACCTACAATACCGTACGTGCAGTGGCACAGGATAAATACGGATGTATATGG
>ENA-OZVF01000205-OZVF01000205.1-human-gut-metagenome-genome-assembly--contig:-NODE-205-length-18593-cov-12.159834_pt1 | contig 18593 bp, 10 predicted proteins | sample MGYA00243449_ERZ654053 | MGnify/ENA primary metagenome ERZ654053 (study PRJEB26926, sample SAMN06165127) | human gut metagenome | biome: ENVO:00009003; feature: ENVO:2100002; material: ENVO:00002003... | reverse complement strand
TTAAACTCTGTGAAACTCTGTGTTACTCTGTGGTGAATTAATTCATAACCCTACAGAAAGAAATTCCTTTCTCCGATAAGTTACAATCTCTATTTTATGAAAATCAATAAACATATTCTCCCTAATGGTCTGCGACTGGTGCATTATCAGGATCTCAGTACTCAGATGGTAGCACTGAACATCGTCTATGATGTAGGTGCCCGGGACGAAGATCCCGAACATACCGGCTTTGCCCATCTGTTTGAACATCTGATGTTTGGCGGTTCTGTGAATATACCCGACTATGATGCTCCTTTGCAGTCGGCAGGTGGCGAAAACAATGCTTGGACGAACAATGACATTACGAACTATTACCTCACCGTCCCCAAGTCGAATGTAGAGATTGGCTTCTGGCTGGAGTCCGACCGTATGTTGGAACTGGCATTCAGTGAACAAAGCCTTGAAGTGCAGCGCGGTGTGGTCATGGAGGAGTTCAAACAGCGTTGTCTGAACCAGCCTTACGGAGATGTGGGACATCTTATCCGTCCGTTGGCTTATGAGGTGCATCCATACCGCTGGCCTACCATCGGGAAGGATTTATCGCACATCGAACAAGCTACACTGGAGGAAGTGAAATCATTCTTTTACCGCTTTTATGCACCTAATAATGCCGTGCTTGCCGTTACCGGAAATATATCATGGGAAGAAGCTGTTCGATTGACAGAAAAATGGTTCGGCCCGATTCCCCGCAGGAATGTGCCTGTGCGACAATTGCCGCAGGAACCCGTACAGACGCAGGAACGCAGACAGGTAGTGAAACGTCCTGTTCCCTTGGATGCGCTGTTTATGGCTTTTCATATGTGTAGTCGCGAGCATCCTGATTACTATGCTTTTGATATTCTTTCAGATATCCTTAGTAACGGACGCTCCAGTCGCTTGAACCGTCGGTTGGTGCAGGAACAGAAATTGTTCTCCGGTATAGATGCTTATATTTCGGGAACGCGTGATGCGGGATTGCTGCATATCAGTGGAAAACCGTCAGCCGGAGTCTCACTGGAACAGGCTGAGGCCGCTGTACGTAAAGAGTTGCAGGAGTTGCAGCAAGTGGCGATAGAAGAACAGGAATTGGAGAAAGTAAAGAATAAGTTTGAATCCACCCAGATATTCGGGAATATCAATTACCTGAATGTAGCTACAAATCTGGCATGGTTCGAACTGACCGGGCAAGCGGAGGATATAGACCGTGAGGTAGAACGGTATCGCGCAGTGACGGCAGAACGTCTGAAGACAGTTGCACAAGAGACTTTTCGTGAGGAAAACTCGGTGGTATTATATTATGAGAAAGATAAATGAATAGATTAATTGCTACATACAAGGGGCATTATAAAGCCCTCTTTTACTTAGGACTTCCCATCGTTATCGGTCAAATGGGGGTCATTGTTCTTGGATTTGCCGATACCTTGATGGTGGGACATCATAGCACGGCCGAGTTGGCTGCCGCTTCTTTCACCAACAATCTTTTTACACTTTGCATTATTTTCAGTACCGGTTTCTCTTATGGACTGACGCCTGTGGTGGGTGAGTTCTACGGTAACCGTCGTTTCATGGAGGCTGGACAAGCTTTGCGCTCAAGTTTGCTTGCCAATGTGTTGGTAGCATTGTTGCTGACGCTTATTATGACTGTCGTCTATTTCTGTGTGGAATACATGGGACAACCCGAGGAACTGATTCCCTTGATAAAACCTTATTTTCTGGTTCTACTTGCATCCCTGGTATTTGTCATGCTGTTCAATGGCTTTAAGCAATTTACGGATGGCATTACTCAAACGCAGACTGCTATGTGGGTGCTTCTTGGTGGAAATGCGCTGAATATTGTCGGCAATTATGTGCTGATTTACGGAAAGTTCGGTTTCCCGGAATGGGGATTGCTCGGTGCGGGTATCAGTACCCTGTTCTCACGCATCGTCATGGTTATTGCTTTTGCATTGATTGTTTTTCGTAGTCGGAGGTTCCTGAGATATAAAGTAGGGTTCTTCCGCTTGGGATGGTCGAAACAGATGTTCAGGAAATTGAATGGACTTGGGTGGCCTGTTGGTTTGCAGATGGGCATGGAGACGGCTTCATTCAGTCTCAGCACGATTATGGTCGGTTGGCTGGGAACTATTGCTTTGGCTTCACATCAGATTATGCTCACTATTTCTCAGTTCACCTTTATGATGTTTTATGGGATGGGGGCGGCGATTGCCGTTCGCGTCAGTAACTTCAAGGGGCAGAACGATATGGTGAATGTCCGCCGTTCGGCATATGCCGGCTATCATCTCATCTTGGCAATGGCGGTGGTGCTTCTGAGTATCGTGTTTCTGTTGCGCAATCAGGTCGGGGGCTGGTTTACGGATAGCGTGGAGGTTTCTGCCATGGTATCTTCTTTGTTCCTTCCATTCCTGGTTTATCAGTTTGGTGACGGACTGCAAATCAGCTTTGCCAATGCCCTGCGTGGTATTGCAGACGTAAAACCGATGATGTTCATTGCATTTATTTCTTATTTTGTTATATCTTTGCCTGTAGGATACTTATGCGGTTTCGTGCTGGGCTGGGGTACGGTCGGTGTATGGATGGCCTTCCCGTTCGGACTGACTAGTGCGGGTATTATGCTCTGGTTGCGTTTCCGCTATAAAACGAAAGATAAATGAATAATGTCTCCAAGAAGAAGATAGCTGCCGGTTATGCTGTCCTGCTGGCAGTCTTGCTTTATTCCCTGTTCTTCGTGCACCGGGAAATGGAGAATCTTATGAGTTCGGATAATAGTGATATTCTGCGTACGGACAGTCTGATAGGGCTTTTGAGAGAGAAGGATGCTAATACCGTCCGCCTGCTGCGTACACTGAGCGAAGCCAATGACAGCATGATTTCAGCCCGTGAAGTGGAACAGATTATTGCCGAACAGGATACTATTATCACCCAACAACGTGTACAACGCCGGGTTATTGCCCGTCGCGATACGGTTGTGACACAACCCAAGAAGAAAAGTTTCTTCCGCCGTTTGGGAGAAGTCTTCGTCCCACCACGCAAAGATTCAGCTGTTCAGGTGCAAACAACCCTTGAAGTTGCTACGGATACTGTACTCGATGCTTATAATCCGGTTGATTCCCTGCACGCGAAGCTGCGCACTGTTGCCCAACAGAAGAGGGCTACCAATAGTGTGATGCAGCGTCGTAAGCGAACTTTGCAACGTCTTGATCATGTACTGAGTGCTCGTATCGACAGTCTTTTGAAAGGATATGAACAGGAAACCCTGATGCGTGCCCGCGAAGAGGCTGAGTATCAGAAAGCTGTTCGGCATCGTTCTGCAACGATTATTTCGGGTATTGCTGCCGGGGCTGTTGTGCTGTCCGTTATCTTTCTTGTCATGATCTGGCGGGATGTCACCCGTAGTAACCGTTATCGGCGTCAATTGGAAGAAGCCAATCGTTTTGCCGAAGAGTTGCTTGCCTCCCGCGAAAAGTTGATGCTTGCCATTACCCACGATTTCAAGGCTCCCTTGGGTTCCATTATGGGATATGCTGACCTGCTCTCCCGGCTCACCGTTGACGGAAGGCAACGCTTCTATCTCGACAACATGAAAACTTCTTCGGAACACCTGCTGAAGCTCGTTACCGACTTGCTCGACTTCCATCGCCTCGACTTGAATAAAGCTGAGATAAATCGTGTTACTTTCCATCCCGCACGCTTGCTGGAAGAAATCTATGTCAGTTTCGAACCACTGACTTCTGCCAAAGGATTGTCTTTGAAGTGTGAGATAGATCCGGAACTGAAAGGAGCTTTTATCAGTGATCCATTGCGCTTACGCCAGATTGTCAATAACCTGCTCTCTAATGCAGTGAAGTTTACTTCAGAGGGCGGCATTACCCTGACCGCCTCTTTTGTGCCGAAAGGCGATTCCGTTTTTCCCGGTAACCATTTGAAACTCTCTGTTATCGATACGGGAAAGGGGATGGATCCTGGTGACCGTGAGCGTATTTTCCAGGAATTCACCCGTCTGCCCGGAGCACAGGGAGAGGAGGGATTCGGACTGGGACTGTCCATTGTTCGTATGCTGGTGCAACTGCTGGAGGGACGTATTGAGGTGGATAGCGTACTCGGAAAGGGGAGTACATTCACGTTACGGGTACCTCTGTATCCGGTGGCATTGGATAATGACACTTCCGCCTTGAATGAACAACCAAGTGAGGACTCACAAACTCAGATACCCGCATTACATATTCTCTTGATTGATGATGATCGCATTCAGCTTACTCTCACTGCCGCCATGCTTGCACAGAGTGGTATTACTTCCGTAACCTGCCTGCAACTGGATGAACTTTTGGAAGCCCTCCGTACTGATACTTTCGATGTGCTGCTGACCGATGTGCAAATGCCTGCCATGAATGGTTTCGATTTGCTGAGGCTGCTGCGTGCTTCGAATATCCCGCAAGCCAAGACAATTCCGGTGATTGCCGTTACCGCCCGTAGTGATATGAAGCGTGAGGAGTTTCTGCAACATGGTTTTGCCGGAAGTCTGCATAAGCCGTTTACGGTGAATGAATTGCTTGCAGAGATTGGTGTGCTGCAAGCAGATATTGCTACTGTTGATGCCGCCCCTTCTTCTACCTTGAATTTTTCCGCCCTTACCGCTTTTTCCGGTGATGATCCGGATGCGGCAAAATCCATACTGGAAAGTTTCGTCACAGAAACACGCCTGAATGTTGACCGCTTGCGACAGGCATTGGAAACAGAAGACACAGATGGCATTGCCGCTATGGGCCATAAGATGCTTCCTTTGTTTACTCTGTTGGGAGCCAATGATCTTGTTACTTTATTGAAAGAGCTTGAAGCCTCACGTGGAGTACCTTTTGATGAAAAAATAAAAGAGAAATCGCTTGCTGCTCTAAACCTGATAGAAGATATACTTGAACAAGCCTTCCTTTTTATTTCGTCTGCTTAAACATCCCTTTCCTCTGCTTGGCCGGTAGCTTAAAGTACTGCCTCAGAAAAAGTTTATGTTTATATACGGTTGTTGCCACTTCCATTATCTGATCCCGTAATTTCAGGATAGGTTCCCTATATCTTTCCGGTGCGGTGCGGATGCTATTGATCGCACTATCTGCCCGGTTTATCAATTCCTCAGGGACATCTACCATCGCCTGAATTTCTGCATCCGGTTTCAGGGGCTCAAATGCCTTATTCCGGTAACGGACGAATTCATTGATGGCGTCCGTAGCTTTTCCCTGTAAATCCATTGCCATATTATAAGCATTCAGAATCTTCTGGTAGCCGGCGATGCGGATGTTGTTACTCGTAAGTTCCAGCATATAATAAACCAAATCATTACTTCGTCCGTTCGATAACATACGCTGTCTGACACTTACCAGCCTTTCCAGTGTATCCTGCCGTGCATATAGCGCCAATGTATCCGCCCAATAGAACACCGGTACTGAGCGTTGTTCATCTACAACTCCTGTATCAAACTCTTCATAGCTCAGTGGACGTTCGCGGAACTGGAACATCGGATCGAAAGGCATGTGTGTTTTCAGTAATGTATCCGGTAACAGCTTGCAGAAACGATGATTCGGGGAAGGAATGAACTGGTAGTTTTCCACAAATCCGGCGCCCCATGTAGGGTCAAACATATACCATTTCCCACTTACTTTGGCTGCGCACCATTCATGTGGGTCGGGCAGTAAGGCACCGTCTCTGCGGTTATAGCCATCAATAACATAAGCATCCATTCCCGCTTCCTTCACCAGTGCTTTAAAAAGTAACGCATAATCCTGGCAAATACCTTTGCGTTCGGATAATATTTTTTGTATTTCTTTCGTCTCATCCGCTTCCTCGTTGCGAGAAGTATAGGTTATGTACACATTGTATTTAATATTTCTTGAAACCCAGGTGTAGATGGCGCGTGCCAGTTGGTCGTCTGTGCTGAGATGCTGTTTCAAGTAAGCTACAAGAGAAGAAACGCTCCTTCCGGCAGCTTCGGGTGCTGCAAGTGCCACGGAATCGGGAAACGTAAGGCGTTCAGGCATTATGCTGTCAGAAGATGCTTTTGATACAGCTGAAATTGAAAAAGCCTTATCCTGCGTGGCTGTATTACGCCATGCAGAAGACAATTTGCTGAAAGGAAAGAGGAGGCAGAGGGCGAATAGCCACACCGTGAGCCTGTTTGTTGATTGCCGGAACATACTTGTCATATCTATTTGATGGAAGCAAAGGTAGGGGATTTATTGATAAACAGCAAGGATAAATATTGAAAAATATGTGCAAAGGGAAATTTTGTGAGTAGTGTCTCTTTCATGATCTTGAACATGCCCTTGATCATGCCTGAAAACCTTCACTCATATGTACGATATGACACCGTCTGACTGTCGTTAGTGGGTACGTGAGAAAGTGAAGTAATTTTCAGACGGGCGTTGAACATTAGCAACGACCCTCGCGGTATAAAGTGCCGGATAGTGGAATAAATAGCCTTTTTGTCTTCTGCATCAACCAAATGTCGTTGGAATTTGTTTACTTTGTAACGATTTAAACACTGACTATCGATTGACGTCCTAATGAGAAGAAAATGGTTAAAATGGGTAGTGTGGATACTACTTACCCCTATCATATTATTTGCAATATTGATGGTATTGCTTTATATCCCTCCCGTACAGAACCTGATACGGAAGCAAGCTACTGCCATCGCATCCGAGGCAACGGGTATGGATATATCTGTTGAACGCATTGACCTCCGCTTTCCGCTGAACCTTTTGGTACGTGGTGTGCAGGTCATTCAGCCTATACAGGCAGATAAACAAATATCCTCAGCTCCCGGTGACTCTCTTGCCGTGAAACAAACTCCTGATACTTTGCTAACCCTGGAAAGCCTGAACGTGCGCGTGCAGGCATGGCCGTTGATACGTGGACAAGTAGAAGTGGATGAGGTAACCGTGAACGGAGTTTTCCTGAACTCTGCCGATCTGATAGAGGGGATCCGCATACGTGGCGTATTGGGACGTTTCTTCCTTGAAAGCCATGGCATAGACCTGAAGAAAGAGGATGCCGTCATCAATCGTGTGGAATTGAGTGATACTCATATGCTCGTTGTGATGAATGATACTACCACTGCCGAACCGGACACTGCGACTACCGCCCTTAATTGGAAAGTAGCCTTGCACAAGTTGGCACTGAAAAACGTTTCCGTTGATTTGCAAATGCCGTTGGATTCCATGCGTCTTGCTGCCCGTCTGGGTGATGCAGAGGTAGATGATGCGGTTGCTGACTTGGGCGGACAGATGTACGGTCTGAAGAAATTTGAATTGAGCAGTACTACGGTGAACTATGACACGGGCAGCCAATTGCTCAGTGCCATTAATAGCCTGATAGATACCGGTAGTCTTGCGGCTACTGATAGCACCGGTGTGAAACCTGCTCCCGGATTTGATGCTTCGCACATCGCCTTGCGGGATATTTGTATTGGGGTGGACTCCGTGCTTTATCATGGACGGAATATCAATGCCGTTATCCGGGAATTCTCCATGAATGAGCGTTCCGGTTTGAGCGTCACTTCACTGACGGGAAGGGTATATGCTGATTCCACAGTCATTCAGGTGCCTTCCTTAAAATTACTTACCCCACACAGTGAAATGGATTTCACTGCCCAGACTTATTGGGAACTGGTGGAAATTCCCACCTCCGGACGACTCTCCGCTCGTTTCAATGCCCGCATCGGCAAGCAGGATGTGATGCTCTTTGCAGGTGATTTACCTGATACATTCAAGGATGCATATCCTTTCCGTCCCCTTACTATCCGTGCCGGTACGGAAGGTAACTTTAAGCAGATGCAGATTTCCCGCTTCAACATCGATCTGCCGGGTGCTTTTACCTTGAATGGTGGTGGTGAAATTTGGAATCTTACCGACAGTCTGACGCGCAACGGAAGCATTGACTTCGATATCCGGACACAAAATCTGAATTTCCTTACCGGACTGACAGGCGTCACCCCGGATGGCTCCATAGTAGTGCCGGACAGTATGCATTTGGCAGCACGTCTTGGCATGGATGGACCTAAGTATGACGCTACGCTTAAGTTGAAAGAACGTGAAGGGCTATTGAACTTGTTGGCGCACTATAACACTGCCACTGAAGCTTATCAGGCAGACCTTCATGTGGACGCCTTGCAAGTACACCACTTCTTACCTAAAGATTCTATCTATACCCTTTCGGCTAAGGTTGCCGCTAAAGGAAAAGGATTCGATCCCGCCAACCACCGTACCGTGGCTGCTGTACAAGCTTCTCTCGGCGAATTACAATACGGACACTGGAATATTTCCGGTATTGACCTGACAGCCGGATTGAAATCCGCTCTAGCCACTGTACACATGACGAGCGACAATGCCCTGCTGAAAATGCAGGCGGATGCCGATATGCGCCTTGATCGTAAATACCTGGATGGCAAGGTGGCTATGAATGTGGAGAATGTCGGTTTACATGAGTTAGGAATTTCTCCCAAGCCGTTGAAGCATCCTTTCGCTTTCACTCTCGGTGCCGAAGCACGCCATGACTCTATCAAGATGAGCATGGATGCAGGCGATCTCGACTTTCAGTTCCGTGCCCGCAGCACACTGAAGAAATTGCTGGAACAAGGTACTGCCTTTTCTACGCTTCTTACCAAGCAGATAGAATTGAAGCAACTCGATCATGCAGAATTACGGAAAGCACTGCCTTCAGCTGGTATGCAACTGAAAGCCGGTAAACAGAACCCTGTCAGTTATTTCCTGGCAACTAAGGATATTTCTTTTGATGATTTTGTGTTGCGTTTCGGCACTACCCCCCGACGAGGTATCAATGGGCGTACTGCTATACATGGTTTGCGTATGGACTCCCTGCAACTGGATACTATTTTCTTCGCTATCAGCCAAGATACTGCACGCATGAAGTTGCAGGGTGGTGTCATTAATGGTCCAAAGAACCCGCAGTTTGTCTTCCGCAGTACACTGACGGGTGAAATCCGTAATGAAGATGCCGAACTGACCTTGAATTATGTGGATGCGAAAGGAGATACCGGACTCGATCTGGGTATCAATGCCCGTCCTTTGATAGAGGGCCGGGGTAGGGGTAATGGTATTGCCTTCCGTTTGACACCTGCCGAGCCTATTATTGCTTTCCAGAAGTTCCGCTTTGTAGATAACAGCGACTGGATTTACTTGCATAAGAATATGCGCGTTTATGCCAATGTGGATATGGATAGCGACGATGGACTTTGCTTCCGCATGCAGTCCGACCGTTCCGACACCGTTTCCTTGCAGAATATCAATTTGGAACTCATACGTTTCCGCCTGGATAAACTGAGCGGTATTCTGCCATATATGCCCCGCATCACGGGACTTTTCTCGGCAGAAGCCAACTATATACAGACCGCAACCTCACTGCAAGTTTCCGCTGAGGCCGGTGTGGAAAAGCTGACTTACGAACGCCAGCCGGTAGGTAACATCGGATTGGGTGCCACTTGGCTTCCGGGTGATAAAGGTACACACTATCTGAATGCCTATTTCCGGTCGGGAGATCAGGAGGTAATGACCGCTGATGCCGTCTTGACCCAGAAGAATGGGCGCGATTCGGTTGAAGTCAACACTACTTTTGAGCATTTCCCACTCTCGCTTGCCAATGCTTTCATGCCCGACCAGGTAGTTGCCTTTACCGGTGACATCGACGGCGGACTCTATATCAGCGGTGCCATGGAGAAGCCTAAACTGAGCGGTGACCTCTCATTGGACAGCGTGTCCGTCTATGCCCGTCAGGCAGGTGCACGTTACTGGTTTGACAATCGTCCGTTGAAGATAGAGAATAATCAACTTATCTTTAATAAGTTTGCCATATACACCACCAGCCGGAATCCCTTTACGATAGACGGGAACATAGACTTCCGCAATATGGAAAATCCGACGGCGAAGTTGAACCTGCGTGCACAGAACTACACTTTGCTTGATGCTCCCCGTACCAAGGAAAGTATGATTTACGGCAAAATCTTTGTAGATTTAAATGCCACTGTACGTGGTCCGCTGGATGGACTGACCATGCGTGGAAACATGAATCTGCTGGGTAACACAGATGTGACCTATGTGTTGACTGACTCTCCTCTGACTGTAGAAGACCGTTTGGGTGAACTTGTCACGTTCACTTCCTTTACGGATACTACTTCGGTGCAGGCAACTGAGGTCCCCACCATGTCGCTCGGCGGTATGGACATGTTGATGTCTGTGCACATCGATGATGCCGTACGTTTGCGTGCTGATCTTAGCCCCGACCGCAGTAGTCGTGTGGAACTGGAAGGTGGAGGGGACCTGAATCTGCAATATACTCCGCAAGGAGATCTCACATTGTCCGGTCGCTATACGTTGATAGGTGGTATGATGAAATATGCCCTGCCCGTTATCCCGTTGAAAGAGTTCCAGTTTGTCAATGGAAGTTATGTGGACTGGACGGGTAATCCGATGAACCCTTCACTCAACCTGACTGCTACGGAACGTGTCCGCGCTTCTGTATCCGATGGCGATGACGGCGGTTCGCGCATGGTGAACTTCGACGTTTCCATCAGCATCAAGAACCGTTTGGAGAACCCTGATTTGAGTTTTAATCTGAGTGCTCCCGATGATGCTACCGTACAGGGCGAACTGGCAGGAATGAGTGCCGATGAACGAAGCAAGCAAGCCATTACCATGCTTGCCACAGGTATGTATCTTTATAACAGCGGAAAAGGTGGTGGCTTAACTATGGGTTCCGCACTGAACAGCGTGCTGCAAAGTCAGATTAATGCGCTGACCGGAAATCTGAAGAACGCTTCTCTCAGTGTCGGCATTGAAGACCGTACCGCTGCTGAAACGGGTGATAAACAGACGGACTATAGTTTCCGCTACTCTCAGCGTTTCTTCAATGATCGTATACAGATTGTAATCGGTGGAAAAGTATCCAGTGGCGCTAATGCAACGAATGACGTAGAATCATTCATCGATAATATTTCTTTGGAATATCGTTTGGACAATAGCGGTACACGCTATGTCCGCGTGTTCCACAACAAAAACTATGAAAGTGTGCTCGATGGTGAGATAACCGAGACAGGTGTCGGCCTTGTGCTTCGCCGTAAGATGGACCGCCTGAGTGAGCTGTTCATATTCAAGAGAAAGAAGAAAGTAGAACCTGTGAGCGAATAGTGTAAAAGAAATAACAATAGCGCAATTTAAAGAATCAAAATGAAGAAACTCGTATACATCCTCCTTGCAACCCTGCTTCTGGCAGCCTGCTCCACTACTAAGCACCTGCCTGAAGGCGAAGTGCTCTACACCGGTCAGAAGCCGATGATTGTAGAGAACCGCTCTGATACCAAGGTAGGCGAGACTGCTATGGAAGAAGTAGAAGCCGCCCTTGCCAAAGCTCCCAATAACTCCCTGCTCGGTAGCTCCGAATACCGCATCCCTTTTCCATTCGGACTGTGGGTGTATAATGGTTTTGCGAAGTACAAAAAAGGTTTTGGTAAGTGGATATTCAATCGCTTTGCCGCCACTCCCGTACTCATATCTTCCGTTAATCCGGACATCCGGCAGAAAGTAGCGACGAATATCCTGCACGATTATGGGTACTTCAATGGCACGGTAAGTTATCAAACTTTCGTTAATCCTAAGGACAGTCTGAAAGCTAAATTGCAATACACGGTCGATATGCGTAACCCGTACTTCATTGATACCGTATATTATCGGGGATTCAATAGTACGACGATGCAGATTATCAACCTTGGCCGCCGGCGCTCCCTGATCAGTCCGGGTGAACAGTTCAATGTTACTGATCTTGATGGTGAGCGTACCCGCATCAGCGGTTTGCTGCGTAATATGGGGTATTATTATTTTCGCCCTGACTACCTGACTTACCAGGCCGATACAACTCTCGTTCCCGGTGGGCACGTCAGTCTGCGCATGATCCCTGTTCCCGGTATGCCGAAGGACGCCGAACGCCCTTTCTTTGTAGGTAAAACTAATTTCTACCTCCACGGTCCGCAAGGACAAATGCCCAATGACAGTCTTTACTACAAGACTTTCTGGATACACTATTACGATAAACTGAAGATACGTCCCAATATGCTCCACCGTTGGCTGAACTACCAAGGTTACCAACGGAAACGCCAGGAACTGGACAAGGGAGGTATGCGCCGTCGTCCGGAAAAGCTATATAGCCAATACCGGCAAACCCGTATCCAGGAGCGTCTGGCAAGTGTGGGTATCTTCCGTTATCTGGAGATGCAGTACACACCCCGCGATACGGCACTCGTTTCCGATACGCTGGATGTGAATATCCGTGCCATGTTGGATAAACCGTATGATGCCGAATTGGACTTTAATGTCACCATGAAGAGCAATAACCAGACCGGTCCCGGTGCCGCCTTCACCGTAACGAAGAACAACGTCTTCGGTGGTGGTGAAACCTGGAATGTGAAAGTGAACGGTTCTTATGAATGGCAGACGGGTAAGAACAGCAGCTCGCTGATGAATAGCTACGAGTTGGGCCTATCTTCTGCACTTACCTTCCCACGTATCGTCTTCCCCCGGATGGGTACCAAGGAATATGACTTCCCGGCTTCCACCACCTTCCGTGTCTACATAGACCAGATGAACCGTGCCAAGTACTACAAACTGCTTGCTTTCGGTGGAAACGTCACGTATGACTTTCAGCCTGTGCCTACCCGGAAACATAGTATCACGCCCTTCCAACTGACATTTAATGTGTTGCGCAATCCGACTGCGGCTTTTGAGGAAATACAGGCTCAGAACCCGGCTCTTTACATCAGTCTCCGTAATCAGTTTATTCCCAAGATGGAATATACCTATACCTATGATAACGCTTCTCTTCGCAATGTACGTAATCCTATCTGGTGGCAGACTACATTCGGATCTGCCGGTAATCTGACCTCTTTGATTTATAAGGCATTCGGACAGTCTTTCAGCAAGGAAGACAAGAAATTGCTGGGAGTACCTTTCGCACAATTCCTGAAGCTGAATTCGGAATTCCGCTATCACTACAGGATAGACAAGAACCAGATGATTGCTTCCCGTATTGCAGGAGGAGTAATCTGGTCCTACGGAAATGCAACGACTGCGCCTTATACCGAACAGTTCTATATTGGTGGCGCCAACAGTATCCGTGCCTATTCTGCCCGCAGTATCGGGCCCGGTGGCTATCCACCCGATAAAGAGAAAAAGTATTCCTATATCAACCACGTGGGCGATATCCGTATGGAAGCAAATGTGGAATACCGCTTCCGTATTCTCGGCGACCTGCACGGAGCTATTTTCCTCGATGCAGGTAATGTCTGGTTGATGCGTAAGGATAAAGACCGTCCTGATGGACAGCTGACGTTGAAGAATTTCCCGAAACAGGTTGCTTTGGGTACCGGTGCCGGTCTGCGTTACGACCTGGACTTCCTTGTATTCCGTTTTGACTGGGGAGTGGCACTGCATGATCCGTATGATACAGGTAAGAAGGGATATTATAATATTCCGAAGTTTAAAGATGGTATGGCATGGCATTTTGCTATCGGTTATCCGTTCTAATGGCGGGTTTTGTACGATAGAGCTAAAATATGAACCAATTGTCTACCTTTCTTGACTTTATTTTTTGTAATTTTGCCCCGTAATCAAAACAAGGATACACTAACCTTTTTAAATAATAACTAAGTATGAAACCAACTTTATTCTTATTGGCAGCCGGAATGGGCAGCCGTTACGGTGGCTTAAAGCAATTGGACGGACTGGGTCCGAATGGCGAAACTATTATGGACTATTCAATTTATGACGCCATTAACGCCGGATTTGGTAAGCTCGTTTTCGTAATCCGTAAGGATTTTGAGAAAGACTTCCGTGATAAAATTATTTCCAAATACGAAGGTCATATCCCGTGCGAATTGGTGTTCCAGTCTATCGACGATCTGCCCGAAGGCTTCACTTGCCCCGAAGGTCGTACGAAGCCCTGGGGAACCAACCACGCCGTAATGATGGGTGCTGATGTAATTCAGGAACCGTTTGCCGTTATCAACTGCGACGACTTCTATGGTCGCGATTCTTTCCAGGTAATGGGTAAATTCCTTTCTGCACTGCCCGAAGATTCAAAGAATGTATATTCAATGGTAGGTTTCCGCATTGGTAATACACTGAGCGATAGCGGTACTGTATCTCGCGGTCTTTGCGGTACGGATGCCAACAATCTGCTGACTTCTGTTGTAGAACGCACTAAGATTCAACGTATGGACGGAGAAGTGAAATACATTGACGATAATGGCGAATGGACGGCTACTCCCGAAACTACTCCGGTAAGTATGAATTTCTGGGGCTTTACTCCCGATTACTTCGCATACAGCTGCGATTTCTTCAAGAGCTTCTTGAGCGATCCGAAGAATATGGAGAATCTGAAGAGTGAATTCTTTATTCCGTTGATGGTAGATAAATTGATTCAGGACGGTGTCGCTACATGCGAGGTCCTCGATACTACAAGCAAATGGTTTGGCGTGACTTATCCTGAGGATCGTCAAAGTGTTGTAGATAAAATCCAGGCTTTAGTGGATGCGGGTGAATATCCTGCCAAGCTATTTTAAGTCTGGAGAACTTTGCGAAAGCAAATTTAAAATTAGGAATGAAAGGGAGTCATCGTGAGATGGTTCCCTTTCTTAATTTCATAGCTATGCGTCTTTCTGACCGAAGATAGAGACCGGACGGTTGAAGCATATAGTCTTATCACCTGTTTGATGCTTTGATATGATCCGGTTCATTACGAGGGGTGATGCAAAAGATGCCACCTTTCGCTACAAAAGATGTCATCTTTTACATGAGGGGTATAAATGATGAAGGCGAGATGAATGCAAGATGGATGCTTAAAGTTGTATAGTTGCTTCGCAAGCCTCGGCTACTGCCGGATGGTGTGTGATGAAGATGAATGTTTTGCCTGTGCAGTCTCTGCGCAGGTTTTTTATTAGTTGCCGTTCCGTTTCGGGATCAAGGGCGGAAGTAACTTCGTCTAGCAGCAGGATGTGTCCGGGACGGAGGAGGGCGCGGGCGATGGCGATACGCTGGGCTTGTCCTTCGCTGAGGTCGCCACCTTGTTCGTTGAGGTTGGTATCTATTCCGTCCGGTAAAGAGAGAACGAAGTCAGCACAGGCGGTACGGAGAGCCTGGAGCATTTCTGCTTCGGTGGCATGAGGGTTACCCATTAGCAGGTTGTCGTGAATGGTACCGCTGAAAAGAGTGTTTCCCTGGGGGACATAGACGAAGTTGGAACGGGTTTGAGGGGAAACTTCGAGAGTTGAGAGTTGAAAGTTGAGAGTTGAGAGTGGGGGCTGCGCTGTATTTGCAGGCGAAAGGGTGATGCTTCCTTCTTGCGGAGTGGCGAGTGCAAGAAGCAACCGGATCAGGGTAGTTTTTCCGGCACCGGTTTCACCCAATACGGCAGTGCAGCTTCCGGCGGGGAAGTTGCAGGAGAAGTGTTTTAATATAGATCGGTCTCCTGTTGAATAACTGAATGTGACATCCTTCAATTGTAAGTCCGGGGTTTGGGGGAACAGTTGTGCGGTTCCACTTGCTTCGGAGGGAAGTTCTTCCAGTTCCATCAGTCGCTCTACGGCGGTGAGGGCATTGATAAAGGAAGGCAGCAGGCGTGAAAGATCGAGGGCAGGTCGTTGCACTTTTCCTACCAGTTGCAGGAAGGCGGTCATTGTTCCGAAGGTGATACTCCCTGTGCTAAGGCGTATTGCCCCCCAAAGGAATGCTGTAAGATAGCCGCCGGAAAACGCAAATGCCACCAGCATACGTGCAGAGAGCGAAAAGCGGGTACGACCGAATATCTGACTACGGAGTGCATCTTGCAGATCATCCAGTTTTCCGATATGCCGGTCGCTTTGTTCCAGGGTTTTGATGACGGTTCGGTGTTGCAGGCTTTCTTGTATAACGGATTGGATACGGCTGTCGCTCTGCCGGATTTCACGGGTGTAGCGGCGCATTCTTTTCATATAGAAGCGGCTACCCAATAGGAAAATAGGTAGAATGCCTACCACTACCCAAGGCAGGGACGGATCGAGAAAGCAGAAGAATACGAATGCGGCTACCAACTGAACGATGGTAACTATGAAAGCCGGAATTGTACTGGTCAGTACCCCCACGATAGCGGCGGTATCTTGTTCCACCCGGTTTACGATATCGCCGGTATGGAAGCGTTCCAATTCGTTCCAACGGCTTTGTAATAGACGGGAGAATAGGCGGTGGCGCAGTGCGTTTCCAGTTTCCACTTGCATACGGGCACTGAGCCAGGTGTCGATGGCTCCGCACAGAAGTTGGGCGATTAACAAAGCGATAGTAAGGATAGCGGCATTGGTCAGGCTTCCGATGGCGGCACCTGTGGCAATGTCGATGACGACCTTGGAAGCATAAATAAAGGCAAGAGAAACCGCTACCCCAATGATACCTGTGAGGCAGGAGAGGAGAATACGTCCCCGTTGTCCGTGAGATACTTCCCAGATGTACTTTATTTGTTCTGTCTTCATAATGAGTTAGTTACGAGCTGCAAGCTTATTGATTTGTATTGTTACTGTTCCCTTTATCAGCGTTACCGGATACCATAACGCCTCATTGGGAGCAAACTTTCGCAGCTTCATGCAGCGTTTGGTTGCCCGGCAGAAAGTGTGCCATTTTCCGGCCCAATAACCTTTGGGACGTGGCTTGATGCGTGCGTCATGCTGACCGAAGTTTCCGGTAGCAAAGATATCATCCAGTAAGATTTCTCCTGCCCGTTCCATACCTTTGACGGAGAAGGGCAGGTTGTCTTCCGGCAAACCCAGATAATGCACGGCGATATATCCGAAAGCTTTTGCGGCACGTAGCAATCCTACTTTGCGGAAATACTTTTCCAGCAAAAGTTTGTCAATATCTTCATGACGTGTTGCCAACAGACGGGTCCAGTCGCAAACTTGGCGAAGGCCGATGCCGCTGTTCAGGAAATGGACGAATGCATGCATGAAGATATACAGCGCATTGAATGTTACAGGCGGGAGGCTGACGGGATATTCGTGTATCTCTCTTGTTTCAGCATGCTGTGGGTACCATTCCTGTATCAGACGCTGGAAGTACCGGTTACCTGCCGGATTGTTAATCCGCAGGATGATACGATGGTTTTCTATATGAACGCCATGAAATGAATAGCTGGCGTGTTTGTCCGATGCTTCTCCTTCTGCCTCTGCACCGTGACGGAGCAGAATATTGTTGGCTATGGGCTGTCCTTCCTTTCCGATATAGACGTCGATGTCGCCACATTGACGGTGTAATGGGTTTATGTAGTGAGTGGCGATGCCTTGTCCTTTCAGTAGAATAGGGTGTAGACCGGCTTCCCGGTATGGCATAAAAACTTCCGGGAGTTCTTCATTCAGGCGGAGGTTAGACTGCTCGATTTGTACTACTTTAGCTGCCCATTGCAGGTAGAGCGGTCGGGGTGGGCGCAGTTCTGCCGGCAGACTGAGCACTCCGTCGAAGGTAATGGCGAGAAGGGCTTGGGTACGTGCCAGTTGGTATATTTCTTCCCAGTCGGCACTGTTCATGCTACTGAACGGGGTTGGGTCGACGGGGGTGTTCCATAATCCGGAACGTACCAAGGTTAGGAAAGTACGACGCATATGCTATTCTATGATTCCGGCTTCCAGCCAGTTCTTTATCAGTTGCTCTGCATCCCGCTTTGCGGTTTCAGCGTCTACTTCGTAGTTTTCCGTAAGGAAATCGGTAAGGGTGTCGGTATTGAAATCTGTTCCTTCCACATGTTGCCAAAGGCGGGTTGCCGTAGGGTTCAGGCTGATGATATTGCTGAAATCTACGTTTCCTGTACCGTTGTGCATGATGATGTGTTCGTCACCAATCTGATGTAAAGTAAATCCGTTCTTAATTTTCATTGTTTGTATGTATTAGGGGTTGTTATTGTGATAATTTCTCATCTGCAAATGAAGCGGATGACACTGATTTTTTGTTACGCAGTATTTAATCCTGTGTTATCCGCGTCATCTGCGGATGAAAAATCTTTCTTCTTCTGAATATTGCCAATAGCCATCGCCTTACAGGGATCAGTTTCATCCACCAAAAAGAGTAGCGCTGCCAGACACGGTCATTACACGGATATTCTTTCTCTTTACGGATGGCGGCAATCATTACTCCCATGACGTTGGCTATGTTGGTCTGTTCGGTTATTCGTATATTACCGTCTCCCAGTAATGTTAGCTCTTGGCCGTTGCGGTGGATGATGCGGTGGAAGATAATACGTCCGTTCGTATCTCTGGCAAGTACGGCAACGCCCGGTTGTAAATCATCATCGGTAAAAGGGCCTAAAATAATACGGTCGCGGCGGTCTACAAGAAACGGGTTCATACTATTTCCTCTGACTGTCAGGGTTACGGTATGTCCTTCGCTGATGAGGCGTGCTACTTCGGGTAACAGTACCTCGTTGGGGATAATTCTTTTTCGTCCGTTATCTATCATTCTTTTTCGGTTATGAGTTAAATGATAAATAATCTTTTAGACGCGGATGACACGGAT
>ENA-OZVF01000075-OZVF01000075.1-human-gut-metagenome-genome-assembly--contig:-NODE-75-length-30077-cov-6.268470_pt1 | contig 30077 bp, 17 predicted proteins | sample MGYA00243449_ERZ654053 | MGnify/ENA primary metagenome ERZ654053 (study PRJEB26926, sample SAMN06165127) | human gut metagenome | biome: ENVO:00009003; feature: ENVO:2100002; material: ENVO:00002003... | reverse complement strand
AGATTAGCTGCAGTCTCGTGGGCTCGGAGATGTGTATAAGAGACAGGCATTGGCATCTGTGGGCATAAATGCCCAAACAGTTAAAGGTGAAGGCTCTTTGATGGGCAACATCGGTTATCAAACGAACTATGAGAGGTTCGGTTTGGGAGTACAAGGACGTTACGCGATAGCGAATAATCTCCGGATTGCTCCGGATGTAACGTTCTACTTTCCTAAAGACAAAGTTACCGGACTGGATGTAAGCGTGAATTTCCATTATGTATTCAACTTTAAAGAAGACGGCCAAGGATTTTCGGTCTATCCTCTTGCAGGTATCGGTATGCAGAACAACTTCTATGGCAAAAAGAGCGTTGAGATAGACGGGAAAGAAGTGGAAATGGACCGGAGCAACTCTACCAAATTCGCTTTCAACTTGGGAGGAGGCATCACATTACCCATCTCCGAACGCAGTTATCTGAATGCAGAAGCCAGGTTCATGTTTGCCAAAGACGACAATGTGGCAATCATGTTGGGATATGGATATAGATTCTAAAAAGCCGGTACGCTGATAATCTAATTGTTGTTCAAGCAATAAACACCTTTATCAGACATTTACAGTGTCATTTTACTTGACGGTAAAATGACACTGTATCTTAAGTAGCACATCGCTCACGCTCCATATTACCGGCTCTTCCATTATGCAAGTTCAATGCAGGATGACGGGATCTTGGTCTACCCCATAATCTTCCGGCTTATAGTATCTGTCTTTGGAAGGAGTCGCCAAAAAACAGCCATTTCCCAACACATCACAAATAGCAGGATATACTTTTCCTCGGGGCGTTCTCAACAGTAAGATACAATACTCATCCTTAACAACATATCCCAGCTGGAAGGAAGTACTATCCGGGCTTTTAAGCATCTTGCCATGTATCTCGGGTTCGCCTCCTGCAAAGAGCAAATCCAGTTCTGCCACACCATCTTTTGCCAAATCCAACTTTAACAGATTACGATACGGAGAAGCGAACACGGCTCCCAAAACGTACCACTGCAAGCTATCCACTGCCTGTAGACCACCTGCTGCCTGCTCCGGTGCGGACAGCGCATCACATCTTTTTTCCCTTATGCGTTGCATCAGGGAGAAATCGAAAGGACTTAACAAGTGAGAATTTCTCATTGCACAATTCACAAACGAAAAATTCCCCTCCACATCATTCTTTATAGCCTCAGGACTGACATCAAAGATCTTATAACCCTGCTTTGCCACTTCGATGATACAGTTCGACATCTTCGCTTGAAACGGAGTCGCCGCCTTATGGTCCCGATAGAGGAAAGAAGTCCCGAAATCCGGCAAATAGGAATAGAAGATGTTCTTGTCCAGCACCAACGTAGGATTCCTGTCTGCCGCAACCACAATACCACGGTCCACCGTGTCATAATACACCTCGTTGAAAATGAAAAAGCCATCCGCTTCTACACGTATCCCTTCCGTAGAGCGGAAACCTTTCACCCCCAAGTCCAGACCGCCAGTGGTGTGCATGGAGAGAATATGCAGGTTATTCAAAATATGTCCCGCCGACTTTGTCACGAGTCCATACTTCGTGCTATATATGAAAGTATTGGAGATCTTACAGTCACAGCAGGCCTGATCTATATAAATACCATATACCTCTTCGTTGGACGAAATGCCTTGTATGGTCACATTGTCTATTTTGGTGTCACTGCTTCCCGTTCCTCTGAAGTCGTCGGTAACGCTGATGCGGATATGTGTGTTGCGCCCCTTAAACAAACTAATGCTTTTCAGGGAAACCAGCTGTTTCAATCCGTTGACCATGATTCCGTTCTCCACATTATAGCAGTCGAACATCCCTCCCTCGATATAAGAGAAGCGACGGTGAGTGACATCGGGTGTCGACATCTCCGAATAGCCAACCTTCAACAATGCTTCCAAGGGCAAATCGGTCTTTATCAATGCATTCTTGTCAAAAACAATATTTACATTCTTCGTATAGTCGTAGGGCAAGATAATAGGTTCCGACAGGTTATAGGTACCGACAGGAAAATACAACGTCTTCCCGTAGCTCCTCACGACAAGCTCATTCAGTTCAGAGCCTATCACAGAACCGTCGTTCCGGACACCATGCCTAATGACAGAAACGATATCATTGCCTCGCTCCACACGCTTCTCCGCCCAAAGTGGCTGGAAAAAGCAAAAACATACAAAGAAGCTACAAAGAATAATCCAGCTACGTTTCTTTTCTTTCATTGTCTTGTTCTTCAAATATTACTAAAGTACTTATTTTCGCATCACCAGAAAATGGGTAGAGACTTTCCGCTCTCCACGATGGTCAAAGATTCCGTTATCAGTAGGATAATTCACGACATTCGTAACATTGTCCCCTCTTCCTATGACATACATAGTCGTGGAACCTCCGCCATCCATATTCAGTGCATATTGCGGAGAGAAGTATTTCACGATAAAGCCGGTCAGTTCTTTTGCGTTCATGCCTTCCGCCTGACCGGACCGGCGTCCGTCGACGGTAATGAGCAGCAAATCTCGGTCTTCTGTCAAGGCAATGGCAGTACGGGGATGTCTGACTCCCTGATGGCGGTTCTTGTCTTCATAATCCAGTCCGTTCAGTTGTTCCGGCGTATATGCGGCATCCACAAAAGAGACGCCGCAAGGCACGTAATTATCAACCAGCATCGGGGCACTGGCTATGAGATTCCGGTGTGTATCCGCCTTATAGCATGCAATGGCATCCACCCCGTCTTTACCGGCAAACCATATTCCGATGTCCTCATTGTTGCTCCAACAGACAGCACCCTCATGCTTCCAGAAGCGGAGATGGTCGGGTGCCAATGCCACTTCCGAAAACACGGTATTTTCTGCCTTCAAGTAGATGGCTTCCTGCTCATACCCTGCATTCATTCCGGCTATAGCTCCGGTGGACTTGGCAAGTTCGGACAACGTAGAACACTCCGGAACATACCGCAAGGCAAGCGTATAGTCAGGATTTGTCAAATCAAGTTCCAATACATTCACGATCTGACTGGCATCCGAAACTTCATCTTTTGCTGCAAAATTATAGTAAATGATTCCGTTGGCAATCGTGTCCGTTGTCCAGTTTGTCTTATCAAGCAACGTAGGCACCTTGACAACCGGATTGCCCAATAATGTCTTTTCTCTATTTCCAGTAACAGAACAACTGCTGCATAGCATAGCCACTGACAACAGCAACGTAATGAAAAAAGTTATCATCTTCATATAAACATAATCTTCAAATTAAAGAACTTATTCTGCTTTGAACACCTTCGTCTGGACATCACGGCTGTTAGGACCGACCATCACTTGAAACTCACCCGGATCATACCCGTATTGCAAATCCGAATGGTAGTATTTCAAGTCCTCTTCTGTCAACGTGAACACCACTTCTCGCTTTTCCCCTTTCTTCAAGAAGATGCGCCGAAAAGCTTTCAGTTCCTTGACGGGACGTGCCACCTCAGCCATCACATCACGCAGATAGAGCTGTACGATTTCCGTACCGTCACAAGTACCGGAATTGGTGACCTCCACGGAAACCGCCAACTCCCCGTTCTTGGGAAGACATTCCGAACCAAGCCGCATATCACCGTACTCAAAAGCCGTATAGCTCAGCCCGAACCCGAAAGGATAAAGCGGTTCATTACTTTGGTCAATATAGTTACTCTGGTAGCGGTTGAACACTCCATCTTGCGGATCGGGTCGACTGGCACTCAAATGGTTATAGTATAACGGCATCTGTCCTACGGCACGTGGGAAACTGGTAGTGAGCTTTCCGGCAGGCACGGCGTGCCCAAACAATACATCGGCTATGGCATCGCCCGCCTCACTGCCCGCAAACCATACGTTCAGTATAGCAGGAACATGTGCCGTTTCCCAATTAAGCACCAACGGACGTCCCGTAAACAATAACAGCACCACCGGCTTTCCCGTCTTCACCAGTTCTTTCAGTAACGCTTGCTGCGCATCCGGCAGTTCCAGTTCCGTACGTGAGGCCGATTCACCCGACATATCCGCACACTCACCCAAAGCGGCAACAATCACATCCGCACGGGCAGCCACCTGCAACGCCTCCCGAAGTAATTTCTCATTGTCTCCACGCTCCAAAGGACGGAAGCCGACGGCGCCTTTCTCCATTTCCTCCTCGTAATAGATATTGCTGCCTTTGGCATGAAAGACTTCACCCCTGCCCTTCATCGCGTCGCGCATCCCATCGAGCAGGGAACGGTGGTCGGAAGGAACACAAGTCAGACTCCACATGCCGCACATATTGTTGCGGGCATCGGCCATAGGTCCTATCAGCGCTACCTTCTTATCCACAGAAAGAGGAAGCAGACTTCCCTCGTTCTTCATCAACACGAAGGTTTCACGTGCCACCTCACGCGCTTCCTTGCGGTGCTCGGGCGTAAAGATTTCCTTCTCCGCACGTACCGTGTCGCAGTATTTGTAGGGGTCATCAAAAAGTCCCATTCTATACTTAGTCTCAAGCACCCTACGACAGGCACGGTCAATATCAGCTTCAGAAATGAGTCCTTCCTCCAATGCCGACTCCAAAGTATCCAGAAAACCGGCGGTTACCATATCCATGTCCGTTCCTGCCTTCAGAGCAAGCACGGAAGCCTCTTTCTTGTCGGCCACGCCGTAAGTTTTCATCTCTCCGATGGAATAATAATCGGTAACGACCATACCGCCAAATCCCCACTCGTTACGAAGAAGATCGGTCAGCAGCCACTTATTGGCAGTGGCAGGAATGCCATCCACAAGGTTGAACGCACTCATCACGCTCCCCACACCCGCCTCAACGGCTGCTTTATAGAGAGCCAGATAATTGTTGTACATGCTCAATCTGCTCATGTCTACCGTATTATAATCACGTCCCGCCTCGGAAGCACCATACAGTGCAAAATGCTTGACACAGGCCAGTATTTCATTATTAGCCTTCATAGCATCGCCCTGATAGCCATGTACGTATGCCCTCGCCATCAAAGCGCCCAAGTAGGGATCTTCACCGTTCCCCTCGGCAATGCGTCCCCAACGGGCATCGCGGCAGATATCCACCATCGGACTGAAATTCCAGCAGATTCCGTCGGCACTGGCCTCAGTAGCCGCCACGCGTGTCATCCGTCGGATGGCGACAGTGTCCCAGCTACACGACATGGCAAGCGGTATGGGGAATATTGTCTCATAACCGTGTATGACATCGGCTCCTACAATCAAGGGAATCTTCAAACGGGTTTCCTCCACGGCAATACGTTGCATCTCTCTGATTTTCCGTACTCCCTTCACATTGAAGAAGCCCGTGATTTCCTGCTTCCGTATCATTTCCGTGAGTTCGCCGTTCATCACCGTACCAGTCACTAAATCGCCTCCCGAGGGCAGGTTCAACTGGCCCAGTTTCTCCCGTACAGTCATCCGGTCCATCAGTCCGGTCACAAAACCGTCCATCTCCGTGCTATCCTTTCCCACAAACGAAGAACAAGCCTGCAGGAAGCATGCAAGCAGTACAACTGCAAAATATCCAACTTTCATATTTCTAATATTTTAATGGTTCACCTCTTCCAGATACAATATCCGACTGGCATAATCACTCATTTTATCTGCATCCATCCTATGTTCTCCGGGAATCTCCAGTCCGTGGCTCATCAGGAAAGAGCCACTCAGTACCTTTCCTTCAAAGGCAAGAGGAATATTGTCAATGCGGTTCAGCTCACGAATACGGTACTGTTTCCCCGCATCCAATCCTGCCATCCTGACACGCGGCAACTGCCGATTGACAAACTGTTCCAGCTTCCACCAATAGAAGACGGCTTTCGACTTATCTTCGCTGGCATACAACAATGAGGCTACCCCCTGTCCGTCATACGGTGACATCAGCCGATAAAGTTCACCGAACTGCACCACCGGACGAATCTCTTTGTAAGCAGCAATCGCCTCACGGCAAAGATTCTTCTCTTCATCCGTCATATTCCGGGGTTGTATCTCCATACCGAGCCTTCCGCTCATTGCCACATCAATGCGATATTTCAAGGGCAAGCTGCGATGCGTCTGATGGTTGGGCGCAGCGCTGATATGCGCTCCCATAGCGATAGCAGGAAAGAAATAGGACGTTCCCCACTGGATATAAACGCGTTGCAAGGCATCTGTATTATCGCTGGTCCAGAATTCATCAAAATAGGGCAAATAGCCATAATTGACACGACCGCCTCCACTGGCACACGCCTGAATCGTCACATCAGGATATTTTCTACGGATACGTCGGCACACATCCTCAAATCCCTGATGATAAAGAATACTCAGATGGCTTTGCTCGTCCTTGTCCAAATGGACAGAACCGTGGTTCAGCACCGGCATATTGGCATCCCACTTGATATATTCTATTTCCGGATAACGGGCCAGCAAGGTATCCACCGTATAAAAAATGAAATCCCGCACCTGGGGGTTGGTAAGGTCAAGCACCGCCTGCGTGCCACCGCGCGCCGTAATGAAGTCTTGTCCGGGGACTTTCATCACCCAGTCGGGATGCTTCTCGTATAGTTCGCTGCGTGTGTTAATCATTTCGGGTTCAATCCAGATGCCGAAACCGATATTATGTTTCGCGGCATCACGCAATAGTCCGGCAATGCCGTCAGGCAGTTTCTTCGGGTTCACCACCCAGTCCCCCAGCCCGGCGCTGTCAATATCACGCGGATGCTTGTCCCCAAACCAGCCATCATCCATCACAAAGAGTTCGCCTCCCATCAAGGCTATGTCTGCCATCATCTGCTCCATATCCTTCTGATTAATGTCGAAGTAAACACCTTCCCAACTGTTCAGCAGTATCTTGCGGGGCTTGTCTCCATTGGCCAGTTTATGTTTCCGTCCCCATTTATGGAAATTACGGCTTGCGCCGCCCAATCCCTCTTCCGAGTAGGTGAGCGCCAACGGGGGAGTACGGAATATCTCGCCTTTTTTCAGCCTGAAGGAAGCACCTTCCTCATCCATACCGGCAAAGAAGTGGTGATAATCGCCGTCATCCGTATTGATTTTCAGCCTATAGTCACCGGTATAGCAAAGGGCTGCGCCGATAGTACGCCCTGTGTTTTCCTGTGGTTTCCCGTCCAGCGAAAACATTACTTCGGCATGAGCAGTATGCGAATTGCGTACGCCATCGATATTCTTTATCAGCCTGATGCCGGGTTTTAAAGGTTCCTGAAGCAACCTTGCCTCGTTGCCCCACCCGCCGTAGAGGCTGGAAAGCCACACATCGCCTCTGCGGAGAGGAAGATAAGACGAAGCAAATTGAAGGAGCGTTACCGGAGTCTTCTCCGAATGGCTGAATTCAGTCCAGGTTTCAATCACATCCACATCGCGATATGCCTTGTAGCAGAGATTGACGTAGAAGGGATAAACACAATCCTTCAGTTTCACAAGGGTGAGCACAGCATCCGGCTCTTGCCTCACTTCCACATCCTGCACATAAAGCCGGGTGGCTATCGCCCCATCGGCATGTCTGATACGGAGAGCGGATTCACCGGGCCATCCTATTCCATAAGAAGGATAAGCAACATGATGGCACGTACCTGCCACATTCATCTGCCGCAAATCATCCTCCGATAATCCGGTTCCGTAGTAGAGATACCTTAGTTCGCCTCCTACCGGAGCATCAAGCACCAATGCGAAGGAAGGGGTGGACACAACAATCTGCCCGGCGGCAGCGGGCAGTGCAGCCAATAACAGTCCTGCCAGACAGAGCCACAAAATATTTTTCAAATTTTCCATACCAATAATCTATAAACCAATTCATATCAATCAAGTCCCGAACAATGCGGCTCCCTGACGTCACATTCAGGGAAGCATCATCGCAAAGTGTCGAATATCGCCTCGGCTATCTTTCGCATGCCCCGGTCGTCGGGGTGGGCAATAATAAACTCCTTGGTCACGGTATAAGGCTTTCCTTCCACATCATGGAGGGTATCGCCCACCTTGGGACGCGAATCATACAGACGGTCTATCCAGTCAATCGGAATAAAGGAAATGCCGTGGGTACGGGCGGCATGAATAATGGCACGCTCCTTCTCGGCATCTTCCCAAAAGCAACCGGTGATGACCACCCTGCCCGCTTTCTGTTTGCAATATTCCACCAGGCGGAGAATGCCCTGACGGAACGCCTGCTTATCCTGCACATTCTCACCCAGACGAATCACGACAAGGTCTTTGCCGCGAACAGCCGAACCTATCAATGAATCAATATCGCACGTCAGATTGCGTTCCCAGTAAGCGATGTTGAGCGGGGTAACCACCGTGCCGGGATGTTCTGCGCAGAGCAGCTTCTGCAACTGGTGGCAATAGTCGTTCTCTTCCTTCGAAGCTGCCATGCCCCACTCCGAGAACCATTCGATATCAGCCTTATATTCATGCCGCGTAATGGAATTTCCCAGGCAAAGCACTTTAAGGGAAGCTCCGCCCGGTCTAGACTTCTTATTGTTTCCTCCCGAAACGGGAAGACAGATTACGGCCATGATACAGGCCAGTAACAAATGTTTCATACTCTTGCTTGATAAAAATTAAAATTCATTCACCGTCTCTTTACCGTCCAGCCAGGCAGCCATGTTCAGCACCAGCAAGTTCCAGTTCTGGAAGCCCTTGTTGAGAATGGGCTCGCCGTTGTCGGGCATGTAATATTCGTGCAGCGCACCGAAACGCTCATAGTCGCGTCCCAGCAGCAACACGGTCTTCTCCGCCAACTCCCGGGCATCTTCCGTATAGCCGTAGCGGAGCAGTCCCCGGAAAACAAAGTAGTTGACGCATATCCATACCGGTCCTTGCCAGGAAGAAGGATTGCCGCTGGCACGCACGTCGTACATTTTTTCCAATGGAGAAAGAGAACGCACACCTGCCGCTGCATTGAACAAACGGGAATCGCGATATTGCCGTTCCACGATTTCGCGCGCCTGCTCGGGAGTGGCTATTCCTGCCCACAACGCCATGAAGCCGCTCCACACACTGAAACGTTGTATCAGGCAGTCGTAAGTACGGGGCTGCCCGGTGTGGTAATGAAAGCCCGGCGCAGCGGGCTTTTCCACCGGAAGCAGGTTAAGGTCTACACTGTAGTAGAAGCCGTCGCGAGGGTCCCAGCAATGCTTGCGGATATTTTCTTTCAGTTCCTCCGCTTCGCGGGTGAACCGATTTTCCAGATCGGGCATGCGGAGCTGTCTTGCCAGGTAAGCCATGGCAAGCAGTTCCCTATACATCAAGGCATTAAGGAAGATGGAGCCCGAGCTTCCGTGAGGACGATAGAAGGTACTGGGGTCATTGTCCACGCCAATCATTTCATCGTTTTCCCAATAGAGCAATCCGGTGGCCTTGTGGCGATGGTAGTTGAGGTACTTGCCCACAAACGTCTGCAAGTTATAAAATCCCTCACGCAGCCATTCGGCGTCACCGCCCGTCTGCTCCACTACGAAAGCAGCATGCTGCGCCAGGACGGGTTTGTGCATATTGGTCTTCCAAGGATTGATTTTCTGCAGCAACTGCCAGCGCTCTTCCGTATTGTCAAAGATGCAAATGGGAATCCATCCGTCGCCTCCGCCATAGCTGAGGAAGTTGAGAATACAGCCTTTCTCGTAGGCAATCAGTTCCTCACGGTCGTCCCTGGTGCCGTTTTCCACGATGATTTGCCGCAGGGCTATGTCGCTCAGCCATGAATCCCAGTCCCACAACTGGTTGGCATACTGCCCGCTACCGGGCACGAGGAAAGGATACTTCAACGCACCGACCGGTTGCCGGTACATGCCCTTCATATTCTTATAAATATGCTGCCGGCATATCGCTTTGTATTTTTTCAGGTTGCCGGCATTCCTTTCGGGTAATTGCGCCGTCAATGAAACGCTAACCACAAGCCCGAAGCACAAAAACAGTATCTTCTTCATATATTTCAAAACACCTGTTGATTTTTCATCTTAATCCCTTCTTCTCCAAGGCTGCAATCAACTCGGCAGGCACGTCCGTCTGAATCATCCGCACAGTGGGGAATATGTCAAACAGTTCGTCAAGTTGCCTGTCATCCAGCGCATATTCGGGTATGGCCTGGTCGAGCACCCACAGCAGGCAGACGGAGGGAATCATGCCCAACTCTACCGAATCGCCCAAAGAGGGGCTTCTGCCTTCGATGGCATACGATGTCTGTACGAAGAACGTACGCGGCAATCCCTCCAGCAACTTGTGCCCTCCTACCCAAGGATAGACGTTGGCATCCTCCACCACACCGAGCACCTCACGGGTACCCTCTTCCACGCCACTGTAGAAGAATACGGCTTCCATCATACCCGTCCGGCACACCACGTCCGCCACTTTCCCGAAGATACCTTGTCCGGTACATTTGTCGATGTCTACATACGCCCGTCCGCGTACGGCGGTCAGATACTCTTCCAATGTGGGCATCTTCTCATCGGTGGGTTTTCCGGCACGGTCTTTCAGGTTGTACTGCAGGATTTCGTCATAGGTCATGTCGGCAATCCGGCCTTGTCCGGTGGTAGTGGCGTCGATGGTCTCGTCGTGACATACCACGAGAACACCATCTTTTGTATGCCTGACGTCGCACTCCAGAATTTCAGCGCCGGCGGCCACGGCAGCCTCTATCGCACTGAGAGAATTCTCGGGAATGGTCTTGTCCTGCGTATGCGCCCGGTGGGCCATGACCCACACCTTCTTGTACGAGGGGTCTTTAAACTGCCGCATGGCAACGCTGAGCGCCGGCAGGTCGCAGACGTGTATGCCGGCAGTCAATGTTCCGGTTGCCGTCTGTGCCTTGATGGTGTAATCACCCTCCTTGGTATAAGCGTGTGTCAGGAGTCCGTTGTTCCTGCCCGTTTCCACAGTTCCGTCTCCGAAATCCACCGTCACCTCCATGTCCGGAGCAACGTTGTCCAGCTTTATCTTTACCACCTCATGCAACATGGCATACTCACTTACCGATATGCGGGGTGTTTGTGTCTCTACTTCCTTTTTCGCTCCCTGGCAAGCCGTCAGAAGAACCAGCAGAAGGCCGATGCACAGATTCATTTTCTTGTTATAGTTCATATTTGATTTCTTTAAAGGAATTTCTACCAGTTTTTCCATCAATATTTCCGGTAAGGTTCCGTCATCATATGCAGGGTTTGCGGAATCCATACCTTGTAGCGGCCTTTCGGAGCCCAGTCGTTGCCCGAAGAGGCGAAGTCGCAGAAGCGTACGGGCCTGGCCGTCTTGTTGGCGGCGTCTTCCAGGTCGGTGCCCAGCACAGCGGGAACTTCCAACGTAATCCAGGCAAATGAACCGGACATATTCTCGTGTACTGCGGCCTGCACCACACCCCGCTCATCGCTCTGGATGACGGCACACTCATCCACATCGCCGTCGTCGAAACGGCTGTCGCGGGCAAATACCAGCGGACCGCGCACCACTGCCTGGTGGTTATGGCTCTCCACAACTTTGGTTTGAAGGTCGAATTCCAATGTCACTTCATCGCCTCGCTTCCATATACGGTCCAGGCAGAGATAACCGCCCAGGTGCAGCACTTCCTGCTCTTGCCCGTTGACAAAGGCCTTCGCCCCGTCTACCTGCGAAGGGATGCGCAAGGAGAGTTTAAAGCGTTCGTCCCTCTGCGGTTCCACTCCGATGCTTACCTTTCCGTTTACGGGATAACCGGTCTCTACTTTCAGGGCCACTGCATTTTTCCTGCCCGTCTTCACCGTAGCTTCCATCGGCACATAGAGATTGAGGAATACACCGTCTTCTTTTGTCGCCACCGCCATCTTCGGAATCAGAGCGAACCCCCGGGGACCATTGGCGTTGCAGCAGTTGATGTGCATGCCGCATTGCTCCTCACCCGGCTGTCTTCGTCCTTCTAACGGACTGTACTTGGAAATCTGTCCTCCGTCGTGTTTCATCGAGGCGAACAAGGCATTGTACATCGTCCGTTCAAACTCCTCGACGTAGAGCGGGTTGCCCGTGTCGCGCCACAAACGACGGCAGAACTGCATGTAGGTGAACGTCACGCAAGTCTCCATCGTATGATAAGCCGGCAGAGTCTGCTTGTCCTTGCCTCCATACCAGCACTCGAAGGCTGCACCCGAACCGGCAATGTTTATCTCGTCGCGCCGGATACTCTCGGCCGTACGCTCGGCGGCTTCCTTGTAAAGAGGGTCGTCCAGCACACGCCCCAGTTCTATCAGACCTTCGTAGCAGGACATCATCTCGTAAGCCTTCTGCCCGTTTTCGAACGACCACCACGATGCCGGATAAGCCGAACGTTGCGATACCGGCACATCTTTCAGCGCTTTGGCTATGAGTTGCGAACTGCCCTCCCGCTCGATGCCCGCCACGATGCTTTTGGCAAAGTCGAGGTAACGTCTCTCGCGGGTAATGTCATACAGATAGACCACCGGTTCCAGAATGGAACAACTTGCCATACCAAAGTAATTGCCGGTACGGGCAATGTCGATGTGCTGTTCGTGCAACTGCTTCATCAGGTAATCCACCGAACGCATAGCGGTCTGCAATGCCGCCTTGTCGCCGGTCAGGCGATAGTATGCCACCAAGGCAAGTGCCGAATATTTCCTGCCCCAGATGTCCCAGTTGGTCAGCCGGGCTTCGGGGCTGTAGTTACCTATGTAGCCTTCCGGAGTCTGGGTCTGCATGAAACTCCGCACGCCAGTCTTTATCTGCTCCAGCAACGCAGGGTCCTTGCAATACTCGTAAGACGAAATGGCCCCCAGCAGCCACTTGCCAAAGAATTCGGACTGCCACAGGCTTGTCTCCCCGCGATGACGGAAAGGCTCTACCAGATGCTCCACATCCTGCGATTTCACCCGCTGCTCGATGCAGGTATGAATGCGTCCGCCTACAAAACCGCCAATGCGGATGTCCTCTACCCTGCTCTCCTGCCCCAAAACCGGCAAAGAGCCCCAGGCACACAGTCCTAACAACAATACTCTATAATTCATCGTATATCCATATTTTGATAATATCCATAAAAAACATGCAAGTGCAAACAGTATTTTTTGTCCGAATTTATATACACGCAATCCAACATTCCGCAAACAGCTAAGCATCAACCATTTACGGATCATCCTATCTCAGTCGTATACTTAGGGTATCTCAGTCGTATAGTGAGATACCCTAAGTATACGACTGAGGTACCCTCATTATACGACCTTGCCTGAAAACAATCCATCTTGTAATCTTTTTATACCTTATTCCCCAAAAAGACGAAGTGCATAAAAAAAGACAAATCTCCCCCCGCAATCTTTTCCGGAGAACAGAATACGGAAGGAGATTCTTAGTGTTTGCATCCAATCATCATCCTGCTTTATCAATATCCGGGGTTTTGTTCAATCACACCGCCCGACTCGGTAATCACCTTCGGTGGAATGGGGAACAATACCATGTGGTCCTTGGCTGCGGTACATCCGCGATTTCTGGCAAACTCAATGTATTTACCGAAGCGTATCAGGTCCTGACGGCGCCAGCCTTCCATAAAGAGCTCGCGCCCTCTTTCCATCAGCAGGAATTCTTTAAACTTCTCCTTGCTGGATTGTATATCTGCCGGAATGGTATGCGTGACGCCCACACGGTCGGTAATCTGTTTCAGATAGCCCAGTGCCTTGTCCGTAGGTCCGTTCAGCTCGTTCTCTATTTCGGCCAGAGAGAGGAGTACGTCCGCATAACGGAAAGCCACGATATGCGTATTGCCATTGGAATACTTCTCGGAGTCGTTACACAGATATTTCACCGGAACAGCCCCCTGCTGGATACGGTCATCACTTGCGCCACCTCCCCCGGGACGGGTATAAAGCGTGCCGTCTGCGCTCTTGTAAGAGTCAAATATCACCTCCAAGCGTGCATCTGCCTTGTCGTACGTATCGTAGAACTCCCACGGCATCAGGTAACCTCCCCAACGGTTTGCACCGGATTTATATTCAAAGTCCTTTCCAAAGGTGATACAGTTGGGCGGGAAAGCATAGAAGAAATATTCATTGCCGGCAAGCTCGCCACTCGGAACAGCCCACACCGTCTCATCGTTCATTTCATTGATAAAGATATCCTTATAATCATCAGACAGTTTGTAGCCCATCGTCTTCATACTCTCGGCATAAGGCAAAGCCTTGTCATACTGATGGTCATTCATATATGCCTTCATCAGCAGCATGGTGGCAAGCCCCTTGTTCACACGCCCCCAATTGCCCGTACCGTTGGTCTTGTCATAGAGGTATGGAAGCGATTCCTGCAAATCGCTCACCATCCGGTTGAAATAGGTCTCTTTCGTGGGACGTGGCGTATAACCGATATTGCTCAATTCTTCCGGTTCGAGTACACAAGATACCGGACCGTACAAGTCATAGAAACAGAACATCAGCCATGCACGCAATGTCTTCGCCTCGGCTATCTTGGTAGCCTTTGCCGCTTCGGGCAGACCACCCACCTTCTCCAGCTGGTCGAGAATGAAGGTGCATCGCGTAATGTTACGGCTAATGGTATAAGTCATGAACGTGTCCCAGGCACCTGCCCAGTTGAAATCGTATAAGCGGTTGCCCTGATGGCGGCATTCGTCCGAAGTAAATTCCGAATAAGCCCACCAGCCATCGCCTGCCGCATAGATAGGCATGGCCCAGCCACCGTTTGAATCGTCCCACATACCGCCTGAATTGGCCTTGAAATTAGCATACATCCCTACCACCAACGCATCAATATCTTCTACCGTTTGCGGAAAGTTTGCATTTGTCAGGCTCGAAAATACTTTTTGGTCCAAGTCGCATGAATGGAGCATCATACCCATGCACAAGGCAACCGCCCAACTGATTATCTTTTTTGTTTTCATCTCTTCTTGGTATTTTTAGTTTAGAAATTAATGTTAACACCCAATACGACTGTAAACGGAATGGGGAACGGTGCAAAGTTGGTTCCCATTTCCGGATCCAGACCATCGTAGTTGGTCAGCATCAGCGTGTTCTGCAAATCCACGAATACAGAAGCATCCGAAGCAATCTTATTTCTCTTCAGGAATTTCTCAGGCAGCATATAGGTCAGCTTGATATCCTTGAAGCGCCAGAAATGTACGTTCTTCAGTGTAAAGTCGTGCATGCCGGTCTTATTGTTTCCGCCCGTCACATCTTGTGCAATACCGGGATACCAGCCGGTAGGATTGTAGGAAGTCCATCTGTCCTTTACGCGTACACTGGTGTTATCGTCGCCGATGCCTCTGAAGTGCCATGCATCGTGTGATTTTCTGCCCAATACACCATACGTGTCAATATCCAGCATCCAGTTTTTGAAGCGCAGGCTGGCACCCAGACCGAAATTGGCCTTCGGATCCCACGTACCCAATTTCACGATGTCATTATCATCCATCACGCCGTCTCCGTTTACGTCCACATACCTCAGATTACCCGGTTTGGCATCCGGCTGGAGCACCTTGCCATTCGAAGTATAGGCTTGCACCTCTTCCAAAGAGTGGAAAATCCCATTGGTTTTCCAGCCGTAAATCGGACTAAGGTCATCTTTTTCCTTCAGCCATGGGCTGATAGCCACTTCCGGATTACGTTCCACCCACTTGGAACGGTTATGCGCCACATTGGCATACGCCGTCAGCGTCCAGTCTTTCTTATCGATGAGGGTACCTTTCAATGACACCTCGATACCTTGGCTTCGGGTAGAACCTACATTCTTGGCAATATTCGTCACCATACCGGTCACGGGAAGCGGAGTGAAATTGAGCAAATCCTTGGCTGTACGCACGTAGTAGTCCACACTACCGGTCAAGCGGTCATCGAAGAAACCGAAGTCGAGTCCGGCATTTATGGTAATGTCCGTTTCCCACTTCAAATCCGGATTACCTTGCTGTTTCTGAATGATACCCTTATGATAAACTCCACCGAAGTAGTAATAGTCACCGTTAATGGCATTGCCATACGTAGTCAGCGAATAAGTACCGCCGGTCAGGATGCTTTCGTTACCGGATGTACCGTAACCGGCTCTCAACTTCAGGAAGCTCAAAGCGTTAAAGTCTTTCATGAATTTCTCCTCAGAGATAATCCATGCAGCGGAAGCACCGGGAAACCATCCCCACTTGTGGTTGTCGGCAAATACGGAAGAGCCGTCGTTACGGAGCGTAACGCCCAGTATATAGCGGTTCTTGAAGGTATAGTTCAAACGGCCGAAGAAAGAGAGCTTGTTGCGCCAGGTCTTCCACGAGCCCAGATTGCTTCTTTCAAGGTCGGCCGTAGAGCCGATGTTGTTATTCTCGTACACATCCGTAGGAAAGTTGTAGCCCATCACGTTGTGCGCCTTGGAAGTGGTGATGTAGTATCCCGTACCCACCACTGCATTCAGGTGATGATTCTTGGCGATGTCCTTGTCGAAAGTCAGGTATTCTTCTATTCCGTAGTTGTCGTTGAACGAATCGGAGAAACCACCGTAGTTCTTTTCTATCTGTGCCGGCAACTTAGCCTTAGATGAGCCGAAAATCTCGCGGTTCTCGTCTGTCTTGTCCACGCTCAACTGCACGTTTGCCTTGAGCCACGGCAGGAATTTCACTTCCAGATTGGGCGAGAACATCAGGCGCTTTGTCACAGTCTGGTTCTTGATGTGGAACCAAACGGCCGGATTAGGCGTCAGCGGAGAGATGGAAGTGGTCGTATTTCCGTTTTCATCGTATAGCGGCATGTTCGACGGGAAGTAAATGGCAGCGTTGGTCTGCACCGCCTCATTGGCATTCGAATGGGTGCCCGCATCTCCCGCCGACGGATTGTTTGCCGACAAATGGGAGTACATGCTTGCCACGCTCAGCTTGACGTTCTTATTGAAGTTGGCCTCAAAGTTGAGACGGCCGCTGAAACGTTTCATGTCACTGACCTTCAGAATGGAATTCTGGTCGTAGTAGTTGAACGAAGCATAAAGCCTGAACTTCTCCGAACCGGCATTGATAGCCACATTGTGATTATGGATAAGTCCGGTACGCGTAATCTCGTCCACATGGTCGTAAGTCTGCGCATTGCGTATTTCCTCGGCCGTAAATGCCTCTGCCCACCCCGAAGCGGGAGCCGGTTCCGTACCGTAAGGGAAGTAGTTGCCGCGATAGAGGAACTGCTCCATTCTGGAAAGGTTGACGTTGGTCATGTATTCCTGAGCATTGAGTACGTCATAATATTTGCTCAGCCCCTGCACTGAAAAAGAGCCATTGTAAGAGATGCGGGGCTTTCCGGCCTGTCCTTTCTTGGTGGTAATCAGAATCACACCGTTGGCAGCAGACGAACCGTAAATGGCGGCAGCACTGGCATCCTTCATCACATCGATGGAAAGGATGTCATTGGGATTCAACGTAGCGAGCGGACTTCGGTCGGCACCGTCGCGCAAGCTCAGCTGGTTGGGACCTCCGTTGGAAGCCTTGTTTCCAGTGCTGCTTATCACTACCCCGTCAATGACGTAAAGCGGAGAATTCGAACCGTTGGGCGAAAGGTTTCCACGAATGTTCACACTCATTCCCGAACCGGGCTGTGCAGAGTTCTGCGTAATGGTAAGGCCGGCCACCTTGCCTTGCAGCAGATTGTCGGCACTCACCGCATTGGGCGCTTCAAGCTCCTCGGACTTTACGGAAGAGATGGCACCCGTCACCGAGCGCTTCAATTGTGAACCATATCCCACAACCACCACTTCTTCCAGCAACTCGGCATCGTCCTGAAGAACGACGGTATATTCCGACTTCGAGTCTACCGGAAAAGCGTAGGTCTTGAAACCGATAAACGACACCTCTATCACCTGCCCTGCTCCGGCAGAAATCGTAAAGCGTCCGTCTATATCCGTTATCACACCCGACGTAGTGCCTTTCACTATCACGTTGGCACCAATGACCGGTTCACCGGTCTTGTCTTTCACCACTCCAGTCACATTTCTTTTTTGTTGTACAACTTCCGTTCCATCTGCTGGAGGATTTACGGCTTCTGCGTGTAAGCCCTGAACCGAACCGAATGAGAACAGACCTACCATTCCCACCATCTGGAGAAAACGGCGGCCACGGTATGTTCCGTTCAGGATTGTGCTTACCAAAAGCGTTTCATGCTTTTTCATAATACGAATGTATTTAAGAATTAATTAAAAAAATTTCGCTGCAAACTTACCTGCAAAAAAGATTAAAAAAGGATAATTGCTCTTCAAAAAAGGCAAATATCCGCTCATTCATGCGTTTTGAACAGTTTGTTTTTATCCTTCACCTCCTTCACCTTTTCCCTCAACCTGCCTATCCACAGGCTTTTCCGGTGAAACCGGTTTTACCCTATGCCGCTTTCCCGATGAAACCTCTTTTCTTCGCACTTCCAATTCCCGACAACTCCAAAAACATCTGCAGTTCAAATCTGTTTCACTATAATATAACTATGTATAAATCAACAGATAATTACTGCAAAATTCTGCAATAGTTTTGCAGTAACACTGCAACCATACTTGCAGTAACGCTGCAATAGTTTTGCAGTGACGCTGCAACCATACTTGCAGTAACGCTGCAACAGTTTTGCAGTGGCGCTGCAACTAACTTGCAGTAGCGCTGCAACCAATTTGCAATGATGCTGCAAATCGGTTACAGTGAAGTTCGTCGCCGGCAATTGACAACTCCCGAAACATAAACGCGAGAGCGAACACAGAATTAAACCGGTTTCACCGGAAAAGCCTGTGGATAGGCAGGTTGAAGGAAAAGGTGAAGGAAGTGAAGAATAAAAAAAACGCTTTTATTCCATTTGGTTTACTCAAGTTTCACAAGCTCACTTCCGTAGCAGACTACGAATACCTTGTCAACATAAGAAGTCGGGCTTGCGAAACTTAAAGGCAGGCTATCGTTTGCATTTTACTAAAAAAGCAATCCGAAAACGGGATTAAAAGACACCCCCTATTTACCGGTACGTTGAACCACCTCCTGATACAACCGGTCGAAAGCAGGTTTCAGATGGCAGCTTCCGGTCTTTACACCCGGCTGGAATCCGTTCTGGTTGTAAGTGGCGTCTATTTTCTTCATCAATACCTGGAGGGCCTTGGCATGAGAAGCGGCTTTCTCCAGTTCCGTCTTTTTGCCGTCACACTGTGCCGCCAACATGCACAGCACTTCTCTTCCATATTCACCCAGCAACTTAAACTGTATCAGCCAAGGGGTTATTTCCTTGATTAATGCCGGATTTTCATCGGAAGCCAGCAGCAGGTCGGCAGAAGCAATCATACGTTCGCATTCCTCGGTTACAGCCGATGCAGCGGCGACCTCCCGCTTTCCTTCGCGGCAATAAGCATCCAGCAACCGTTCCAAAGCAGGACGAATCTGTTCTGACTCTTCACGACGGAAATCATGTTCGTTCCCGCCAAGGTCGGAATTGTGTGAGGCAAAGACCTGAAGAGCTGCGGCATGGCCGGGCATCAGGTACCGGACAGCTCTTCTCCACGATGCATCACTCTTGTAGGCATCCATGTTCCAAGCATAATCGGCTATACTGAAAAGGGCGATTTTTGAAGCCTCGGCATGTTCCATAGGATTGGATATAAAAGCACTTATATCGTCATCGATATCTGTCCCATTGCCATAGACAGCCCCCAGCAAAAGGCGGTCGCGCACATAGTCGGACACGGGGAAATTCCACCAAATGAATGCTTTGCGCTTCAACAGCGGATTGACAAACTGCATCGTAGGCTTATCAATACAAGCCACCACTTTATCGCCCGTCCACAAGATGCCTATGTCCGGATGAAGCTTGCCGCCCAGCGTCGCGAGATAACCTCCCTCGAGCTTAGTCCACAGACGGTTGTACTCCGTAGGACACATCAGCAACGGAGCAACATCCCCTTTCACTTTGACGAAGTTATGATAAATATCATTCAACAGCTCCACCTGCTTCTCCGCCGATGTCCCTTCGCCAGAAATATCATCAAAAAAAACGGCAAAGGCCCTTATCCCCAAACGATACATGCTTTCGAACTTTTCCATCAATAAATCACGGTCTTCCGTATTCCAGCGAATGTCCTTTCCCGGATGGATAGCCCAATAGAAAAGCACTTCGTTCCGCCGCGCACATTCCACCAGTTCTTTCAGCTGTTCGGCTTCCTGAGCAGGATAGGGCTTGCGCCAGTTGGGCGAACTGTGGTAAGGGTCGTCCTTAGGACCGTAAATATAGATATTCATCTTGTTGCGGCCATAGAAATCAAGCTGCGACAAGCGTGCTTCCCGGCTCCAGGGAACGCCATAGAAACCTTCCACCACACCACGGTAGGGTACGTCGGGATAATCCGTCACCTCCACCAACGGCAGTTTGGGCAATGCAATCAGTTGGACCAGCGTCTGCACACCGTAAAAAACCCCTCTACGGTCGGCACCGGCAACAACAATACCTTCCTTGTCTATCTTCAGATAATAACCCTCTGCCTGTTTAGGGATACGTGCAGCATACTTCCTCACAGACTTATCCCCCTTCATACCGATACAAACGGAAAAATCGGCAGTCACCGCAGCATCCGGAAAAAGACCGGCCAACAACTGCTCCGCCGCACTTCCCCGCAAAGTGGCTCCTACCTGCAAACTATATCTTGCAGGGATAAAAACAGAATCCTCACTTCCCACATATTTCTGCGGAGTGGGCTGGAGGTGAAAACCCTGCGCATCGGCTTCCGCCCATGAACAGAGAAACAAGATGCACAAAAGCAATACCATGTTTTTCATCAATACCATATTTTTTTAAGATTCATACTCACAGCAGAAGCACACGCAACTGCCGGATGCAAAATAAGGGCATTTTCCATGGAAAAAAGAAGAAATTCCGACCGAAAAAGGAGAATTTCCGCATCCATAAGGCAACTTCCGTGCCGATTTCAATCATCATTCGCATGTGGCGTCCCCGACGGCTTGCGCAACAGCGTATCCTGCCTTTGCGGACATCCCAGTATCGGAATACCGTCTTTGTCCCACTCCACCTTCTGCATACAGACTTCATACTTCTCTAAAGAAATGAACATATCTTCCAAGTCCTTACGCACCTTATACAGATAGTAATACTCCGTCTCGTCCGGCGAGGGTATGAAACAGACGATGCTGGGAGCATAGAGTTTATCGGCGGTGTTCGAGCTGAATACCGGAACCGGGCACTTCTTCCATGAAGCGGAATCAAGCAAATCGGCAGAAGCATCGGCCATCAGCATGCCTTCACAATAATAAGGGGTCCAACGGCCACTGGCAGCATAATAGAGCAGAATCTTGTCTTGACGAAGCGACCTGAACACCTGAGGACACTCATTCACATAAATCGGATAAGCCGTGCGGTTGCCGTCAATACCTACCCACTGGCACTCCCACTCATATTCGGGCCTCGATATCAGCACGCGCTCCGAAGACAAAGTCCAGGGATTCTCCATTTCGGCAATATAGATACACTGGTTTTCTTCATAAACCCTGCGGGAAGGCCAGCCGCACCACACCAGATACAAACGGCCGTCCTGCTGGAATACCGTAGAGAACATGGCCACATGATTCTCCTTATCGGTGTCAATGCGCCCTTTCAGCCTGAACGTACCCTTCAGCGGATCGGGCGAATCATTCTCCAGCACATAGATACAACGATTATCCAGGTTATTGTCATTCCCGGTGAAATAAACATACCATTTGGAATCAATGTAGTGCAATTCGGCATCATCTATGTTTCCGACAGAAGGATCGGCAGAACTCCACACATTCTTGAATTCTTTCTCCTTGAGCAAAGTGGCATCCTCAGCCGCACGCAGGTATATACCCGACATCCACCCCTGGATGCAATAATACATACCGTGATGAAACAAGACATGACACCCCAGAAAACCGGTAGAAATAGGATTGACATAGCACTGCAAAGAGTCTACTCCGTCCACGTTTTCAGAACGCTTTCCCGAATGGCAGGAACTGAACCACCCGACAAGCAAACAAAGAAAAGCACACTTGATTCTCATCATACGGAAATCATTTAATTTAAGGTATATATACTCAAACAGAAATATCCTGCGACTATTTCCGTTTGGCTCCAAATCTTCCAAAGCCGTCGCAAAGTAATGGATTTTATTCTTAAGAAAAAGCAGCTGAAACAAAATTCGCCTTTTTTGGTCAGTTTTTATCCTTTCATAAAGACGAATTGGAGCACCTTTGCCCAAATTCCGCACGACAGACGGAAACAACTATAATTTATAAACAACAGATTGTTATGAGAATGAAAAAATTGGCGTTAGCATGTGCTTTGGCATTAGGCCTGCAAGCCCCCTCCCTCGCCCAATGGAAACCGGCAGGCGACAGAATAAAGACGGAATGGGGAGAGAAACTGGACCCTGCCAACGTTCTGCCGGAATATCCGCGCCCGATGATGGAACGAAAAGAATGGAAAAACCTGAACGGACTGTGGGACTATGCCATCCGCCCGTGTGGAGAAGCAGAACCGAAAACCTACGACGGCGAGATATTGGTGCCCTTCGCCGTAGAATCATCGCTATCAGGAGTAGGCGTGCACTTGGAAGACAGTCAGGAATTGTGGTATACACGGCAATTTGAAGTACCTGCCGGATGGAAAGGGAAAAGAGTACTGCTGCATTTCGGTGCCGTAGACTGGAGAGCCCATGTGTGGGTGAACAACACCAGCGTAGGCAAGCACGAAGGCGGTTATACCCCTTTCTGCTTCGACATCACCGATGCACTGCAAAAAGGAAGCAACAAACTGACCGTACGTGTATGGGACCCCACCAACAATGGTCCGCAACCCGTAGGAAAACAAGCCAACCGCCCGCAAGGCATCTGGTATACAGCCGTCTCAGGCATCTGGCAGACTGTGTGGCTCGAACCGGTAAACGAAAACCATATAGCCTCTATGAAAATCACACCCGACATCGACCTCAACCGGCTGCGGATTGAAGCCCGGACCGGTGAAGGCGAATGGAAAAAAGGATGCCGTCTGGAAGCGGAAGTATATGACAACGGCAAACTTGTAGCCTCGGGAGCAGCCATCCGTGGGGAGGCCATAGACATCACCATACCCGGAGAAGTAAAGCTGTGGTCGCCCGACACACCTTTCTTATATACACTCAAAGTACGTCTGAAACAAAACAGCACGGAAACGGATGCGGTGGACAGCTATGCAGCCATGAGAAAGTTCTCGTCCAAGCGCGACGCAAGCGGTGTGATGAGAATGCAACTGAACAACCGCGACCTGTTCCAGTTCGGCCCGCTGGACCAGGGCTGGTGGCCCGACGGCCTCTATACCGCCCCCACGGACGAGGCTCTGATTTACGACATACAGAAGACGAAAGACTTCGGCTTCAACATGATTCGCAAGCATGTAAAAGTGGAACCCGCACGCTGGTACGCACACTGTGACCGGATAGGCATCATCGTATGGCAAGACATGCCCAACGGCGACAAAATGCACGAATGGAACCAACGTGACTACTTCACCGGTGCCGACCTGACCCGCACTCCGCAATCGGAAGCCATTTACTTCAAGGAATGGAAAGAGATTATGGATTACCTCTACTCCTACCCCTGCATCGGCGTATGGGTACCCTTCAATGAGGGATGGGGACAGTTTAAAACAGAAGAAACAGCCAACCTGACCAAACAATATGACGGCACCCGACTGGTGAACGCTGCCAGCGGTGGCAACCATTATACATGCGGTGACATGCTGGACATACACAGCTATCCGGGTCCCGAACCGTTTCTGTATGATGCCCGACGGGCCAACGTGATAGGAGAATACGGCGGTATAGGCTATGTAGTGAAAGGGCACGTATGGGAGGCCGACCGCAACTGGGGATATATCCGGTTCAATACCTCAAAAGAAGTAACCGACGAATACGTGAAATATGCGCAAGAATTGAAGAAACTCGCCCTGAAAGGTTTCACCGGTGCGGTATATACACAGACCTCGGACGTAGAAATCGAAGTGAACGGCCTGATGACGTATGACCGTAAAGTAATTAAAGTGGACGAAAAGCGTATCAGGGAAATCAACCTGGAAATTTGCAATTCTCTCAAATAAATTCTATTTTCGCCATCACTATGAAAAGACTGTTTCTCATATTGTGCTTTCTTATCGGAATATCCGGTTATCCGGCCACTGCTGCCGAAATATTATCGGTAAGGAGGCTCAATGTGGAAAACGGTCTTTCATACAATACCGCCACTTGTTGCCTGCAAGACAGCTACGGCTTCATCTGGATCGGTACGGAAAACGGCCTGAACCGCTACGACGGCTGCAACAATCGGATATACCGCAGCAGCAACCATAAGCACTCCTTGGGCAACAGCCACATAAAAACACTTGCAGAACTAGACCAAGAGTTGTGGGTAGGAACCGAAAACGGCATCTATATCTACCGCCATGCCTCGGATGATTTCTCACACTTCGACATCACCACACAATTCGGCGTCATCATCAGCAGCGAAATACGAAAAATAGTCAAGACACACAACGGCCTCATGTGGATAGCCACCATAGGCCAAGGGCTCTTTATCTACAATCCCCAAACAAACACAATGAAACAGGATTGCGTATGGAACTCCTTCATCAACGACATCTGCGAAGACGAGGACGGCCGTGTCTATGTACTTTCGCGCCAGAAAGGATTGATGATATATGATGAAGACGGAAACCGGAAACCCGCCGACACCCCCTTGGCCGAAATTGCCGAAGGCACCGGAATAAACTTCCTGCAATGTATCGGCGGCAACCTCTGGTTCAACCAAGGCAGCAAGCTGTACTGCTACCAGAAACTGCTGGGAAAAACCGAAGTGTATGAAACAAACGGAAAACGGTTCGGAACCATCTTCTGCCTCATCAAGTATAGAGAGAAAAGCCTGCTGATAGGAACAGACAAAGGAATTTTTGCCCTGCAACTGCCACAATGCACCTTCGAAGAAATCAATCTGCCCACCAGCTTCCTGAACATCAAGCAACCGCATATCAATGACCTTATGTGCGACAACGAGGGCAACTTCTGGATAATGACCAACTACAATGGAGTGGAAATCATCAACAACCAGCTGAAACGCTTTGAATTTTATACCATTCCCACCACAAACACACAACCGGAAACCGGAAGGACTGAAATAAGAGCCTTCTATGAAGACAATCAGAAGAAAATATGGCTGGGCACCGATAAAGGCTTGTGGATATTCGACCCTGCCAGCAAGAACCTCGAAGAATACCGACCTGAAAACATGCCGCCACACCGGCCTGACATCTGCTGCCTGCTGCCAAGCAAGGAAGATCTGTGGATAGGTACTTACAAAGAGGGCATCTACAGACTGAACATGAACACCGGAAAATGGAAAAACTACCGCCACTCACAACAAACGCCACATACAATACCCAGCAACGACGTATTAAGTCTGTATCAAGGACATGATGGAACCATATACGTAGGCACAAATATCGGCCTATGCCGATACCGTGCAGAAACTGACAATTTTCTGCCTATCATCCAAGTGGGGGCAATGACAGCGGTAACGGACATTCTGGAAGATTCACATCAACACCTCTGGATAGCCACCTCAAACAGCGGGGTTTTCAAGATGATAAACCTCAATGCGGAAAGCACTGTGTGGAATCATTATAAAAAGACAAATCAGAATACCAACAGCATTATCAGCAATTCCATCACAAGTCTGTTCGAAGACAAAGACGACCGGATGTGGTTCGGCACCAATGAATCGGGCATATGCCGTTTTTCCGAAGCAACCGGACATTTCTCAACCCTTCTTCCCGGCAGCCGGACACCGCTGACCGGCAACATGGCATGTGCCATCAGGCAAGACCGCGACGGAGATTTATGGGTGTCGAGCAATAACGGTATTTACCAGATTCCCCAAGATAACCGAAAAGATATCAGGCAGTTCACGATGAACGATGGCCTGCAAAGCAATCAATTCCTGCCCAAGGCATCGCTGCTCTCTTCAGACAACAAACTCTATTTCGGCGGTATCAACGGATTCAATATCCTGACCCCCGAAGACATTAAGAACAATCCATATATTCCTCCCGTATACATCATGGAGATAGGCTTCCCCCACATGAGCGACAAGGAGGGACAAACCGACTTTGGCAATGCACTCTATATGCGGAAAGAAATACGGTTGCCGTACGAATACAACACTTTTTCCCTACGGTTCGTGGCCCTCAGCTATGAAGAGCCGCTTAAAAACCAGTACAAATACCGCCTGAAGGGTGCCGACAAAGAATGGATTGCCAATACCTCCAGCCACTCGGCGTCCTACACTCACCTGCCGCCCGGAGAATATGAATTCCAAGTGAAAGGAGCCAATAATGACGGCTTGTGGAACGACCGGACGGCTTCGCTGCGCATCATCATCACTCCCCCGTGGTGGCTGAGCATACCGGCCTACATAACTTATGCGCTGGCACTCTTTTTCATCATCGGATATATCACCTATCGCTGGAGGATGCACGTCAAACGCAAGTACCATCAAATGATGGAAGACTTCCGCATCACACAAGACAAGGAAATCTACAAACAGAAGATAAGTTTCTTCATCAATCTGGTACATGAAATACGTACCCCACTCAGTCTGATATGCCTGCCACTAGAGAAATTGCGCGACGGGAAGATAGAGGAACATGGCAAACATCTCACCCTGATTGAGAAAAACGTCAGCTATCTGCTCGAAATCACCAACCAGCTTCTTGATTTTCAAAAGATAGAGAACAAAAAAATGAAGCTCGACCTGAAAAGACATGATATAAATGCAATCATAAAAGACATCGCCGAACAATTTAAAGATGCGGCATCCATCAAAGGCCTTGAGCTCTCCGTCAGCCTACCTGCACCCGAAATGGAAGCCATAGTTGACAATGACATCATCCGTAAAATCATGGTCAACCTGATGAGCAATGCACTGAAGTATGCCGCATCAATGATTGAACTGAGCCTGAAGGAATCTGACGGGCACATTGTCATTTGTGTCAGCAACGACGGTCCCCGGATTCCCGAAGGACAAAAGGAAAAGATATTCCAAATCTTCTATCAAATACCGGATGATAAAAAACAAATGCCAGGAACCGGTATCGGACTTGCTTTCTCCAAATCACTGGCAGAATCCCACCAAGGCACTCTGTCCGTAGAGAACCTGCCGTCGAGCGGATGTTCGTTCATCCTCTCACTACCCCTGAAGAGAGCTACGGAAAAACTTCCGGAAACGGAAAGCCATCCGGAAAGCGAAGGGTTTGAACCGGACCTGCCCCAGACAAAGAACAAACGCCACACCGTGCTGATTGTAGAAGACAACATCGAATTGCAGAATGAAATACGGGAAGCACTGGAACAATGGTATAAGGTATATACTGCCGGCAACGGAAAGGAAGCGCTGGAAAAACTTGAAACGAATGATGCCACAGACGTTATCGTCAGCGACGTCATGATGCCCGAGATGGACGGTATAGAGATGTGCCGCCACATCAAGACGAACCTTACTTACTCACACATCCCCATCATCCTATTGACAGCCAAGACCAATCTGGAATCAAAGACAGAAGGCATGGAGAACGGTGCGGAGGTATATATGGAAAAGCCGTTCAGCATCAAGCAACTGCACAACCAGATAGAAAATCTGCTGAAATTGCGTTTGGCCTTCCACGAGCTGATGCTCCGTTCGGCAGGAACCACACACGAAACGCCTATATCGGAATATATTCAGTCCGAATGCGACATCACCTTCATGAAAGAGGTGGATACTGCCCTTACAAAACATCTGGACGAGGAAAGTTTCTCCGTAGACAATCTGGCCGATGCCATGAATATGAGCCGCACGAATTTCTACCGGAAATTAAAAATGCTGACCGGAATGGCTCCCAATATCTATATCAAGAACTTCAGGCTCAACCAGGCAGCCGAACTGCTTGCCCAGAACATGCGCATCAACGAAGTGATGTTGCGCGTAGGATTCATGGCCCCATCCTACTTTGCCAAATGCTTCAAAGCCAAATTCGGCAAACTGCCCAAAGAATATCAAAACACCATCAACAAGCAAGAATGAGGAATCTGCTTGTGAAAAAACAAATATACATTGATATGAAACCACTATCACAGAAGCTCCGGAAAACCGGCTTATCCCTCCTTTGGGGCACAACAGTGTGGCTGTTCTGGAGGATAGTCTATCCGGGCCACCTCCAATACCACGAGCAATACCAACTTTTTTTGTTCGACATGGAATATTGGAAAGAAAGAATCGCCATCCCCGGCGGAATGGCCGACTATATAAGCGAATTCCTGGTGCAGTTTTATTATCATACGTGGATGGGTGCCACTATGCTGGCACTCTTGTTCATAGGGCTGCAACTCCTGACATGGAAATTAGCAAAAAGACAAGGAACACCGGAAGTGTATTACCCGTTGAGTTTCCTACCGGCAATAGCCGTATGGCACTTTATGTGTGACGAAAACGCCATGTTGTCGTTTGTGGTGGCCCTGCTGATGACATTGGTTGCCAACTATTTCTACACCTTCCTGCACACCAAATGGAAACGTGCGATGTACGTGCTGGTATGTTTCCCTGTCCTTCTTTGGATGGCGGGAGCAACACATCTCATCTTTATGGGCTGGATTATCATCAGCGAACTGCACACCTGCTTCAAAAAAAGGAAATTCCTCCAAGGAATCGGAATCGTGGTAGGGATGTTCGCATTGAAAGCCACCTGCACGCTATTGATAAGCATGCAAGTGCAGAACCCCATCTACCAGCTAAGCGGATTTCTCGGCTACTACCGTTTCCCTGCGGTGATTCCCCGGATGGAAATGACAATCATCCTTCTGTTCACCGTGCTCCCCTATCTGCTGGCCCGGCTCCCCCGGACGCACAAGCATGTATCTCTATATATGGCCTTACAGAGCATGGCATTAGTAGCAATAAGTTATCCCTATATTCTTTCAAGCTGCAATTTTGATAAGGAAGAGGCAATGGAGTACAATCAATTGGCAAGAAACCGGCAGTGGAACCAAATCATAGGAAAAGCGGAAAACAAGTCCCCGGTTTCCCCGCTCAGCGTAACTTGCCTGAATCTGGCTCTGAGCAAGACCGGACAACTGGGCAACCGAATGTTCGAGTTCTACCAGAATGGGACGGAAGGCCTGATAGCCAAGTTCCAGCGAAACTTCGTCACTCCGCTTCCTACGGGCGAAGTATTATACCATCTGGGGATGATTAACGACGCACAGCGTTTTGCCTTCGAAGCCATGGAAGCCATTCCCAACTTCCGCAAAAGCGGGCGCTGCCTCAAACGGCTGGCCGAAACAAACCTGATTAACGGACAGTATGAAGTGGCGGCCAAATACCTGCGTATTTTAAGCAAGACACTGTTTTATAAAGACTGGGCAAAAAACACGATGACCTATCTATACAATGAAGAGAAAATCGACGCACACCCGGAATGGGGACGGTTGAGACAAATGCGGTATACAGAGAACTTCCTGTCCGGAAGCCACGAAACGGATATCCTGCTGGCACGCTTGTATGAACAAAACCCGCAGAACCGGACGGCTCTTGAATACCTGCTGGCATATACACTGCAAAAACGCGACCTGAAAGGCTTCATGAATTACTATCCTTCAGACGCAAATATCAATCATGAACCCATTCCGCGCAGTTACCAGGAAGCGCTGGCATATATATGGGGACAGACTCACAAGGATTTCCGGGACATACCTTGGAAACTGTCTCCGCAAGTAATGCAGGATTGCAAAGATTTCATGCGGATTTACACATCACAACCGAATGGGCGGCAAATACTGCAAACTCTGTATACCGGCACATTCTGGCATTATCTGTTATTTCAAAAATAGGATAAAGAATGAAGAAGCATTTGATTTGCATACTATCGGTATGGTTGCTGACAACCTGCAGCCATCCGGTAAACAATCCGGAGAAGACGGAAGAATGGCCGGAAATCTATCCCGACTACATAGGAGTGACAATACCCGCCACCATTGCTCCGATGAATTTCTGTCTCTTATACACATCTCCGAGCCCACGAGACTGCAGCTAATCTCGTATGCC